>Ga0315336_1003192_pt1 | contig 22562 bp, 23 predicted proteins | sample ASW5metaG_FD_204512 | JGI IMG/M metagenome (GOLD analysis project Ga0315336, IMG submission 204512) | Ammonia-oxidizing marine archaeal communities from Monterey Bay, California, United States - ASW #5 | ecosystem: Environmental > Aquatic > Marine > Intertidal zone | place: USA: California... | reverse complement strand
TGTACTCATCGTAAGCCCGGTGGCGGAATTTCCGCTCAATGACGATTGGCTGTACGCGATGATGGCGCAGGACACGCTTGACGCGCGCGCATATACCGCGCATCCGTTCGCCGCGGCGAATGCTACGTTACACACGATTTGGGGCGCCGTGATCATCGCCCTCTTCGGATTCAGTTACACGGCACTACGGGTATCGACACTCGTCTTCACGTTTCTCATCGTATGGTTCGCATGCCGTGCAGCACGCGAAGCGGGCGCGGCAAAACGTTCCGCCTTCCTGGCCGGACTTGTCATCTTCGTCAACCCAATCGTTATCAACCTCTCCTACACCTTCATGACTGACATCATGTTCCTCGCCATGATCACCATTGCAACGTGGGGCTACTTGCGCGCATTTCGCACGGGCCTGGCGCGCGACATCGCCATCGGTAGTTCGTTCGCCGCACTCGCGTTGCTCATTCGGCAGATGGGCATACTTCACCCGGCGGTTTTCGTCATCGCTTGGGGAATCGTCTTCGCACGCCGAGGCCTCGTGCCGCGTCTGAACCAAATCGTAGCGTTCGTCCTCCCGATTGCTGTTGGCGGCGTACTTTATGTATGGGCGCAACGAATTGGCGGGGAATATTACTCGTGGCCCAACGCGTGGGTGAACGCGCCAATTCCGATCATTGTGTTGCAGGTCTGCCGATACGTGTTCGCCTCGTGCATCTATTTTGGTCTCTTCCTTGTGCCCTTCGCAATGGCGTATGGGCTATACCTGGCGAGGCGAAGAGACGCGTGGTCGTGGCTGCGCACGTACTGGGCGGGCATGATTCTCGTGTGGCTGCTGATGTTCGGCTGCGGCTTCTTGCTCATGCCGCGTCCGTCCCCTCTTCCGTTACTCTACAACATCATCCGCAACTTCGGGGTAGGTCCGTTGACGTTGCACGACACCACACACCTGGCGCCCGCCTGGGGGCCGGTTCAGTTCGGAGGTTTGCTTTGGTGGCCGTTGACTGTAGTCGCAATGATTTCCGCGACGATGCTGGGAATCGAATTCTTCGCACGATTGGTCCTGCCAGCATTACGCGGACCCTCTGCGTCTCCACAAAATTCAATTCACGTACGTTACGCACAGCACCTGTTCCTAGCCGGTGCCGCAGCCGCCCACATCCTCGCATTACAAAACCCCTGGATTACCGTGTTGTTTGATCGCTATCTCCTTCCGTCGTTTGTGCCACTAGCAATCCTCGCCGCGGTCCTGCTCACCCGCGTCAACGCAAGACGCACAACGATCGCGGCGATAGCGGTTTGCCTACCCTGCTTCGTATTTTCGCTTGTCTCGCTTCAAGACTACTTCGCATGGAACGACGCTCGATGGAAAGCCATCGAAATTCTACGATCGGAATACGGCGCGACCAACGAACAAATCGAAGGCGGCTACGAATTCAACGGCGCGTTCACAAGCGGCGCGTTCATGGAAACACACGAAACCATCGACTTCCTCGATTTCGGCAAGTACGGCTGGTGGACCATCGACCCGTTGTACGCCGTCACGTTCATCCCGCGCCCAGGATATGAATTTCTCCAAACCGTTCCCTACTACTCATGGCTAGGAATGGAAGAGCGAGAAGTCGCTATCTTGAAACGGGTCGCGCCGGATTCGTTGCCTCAATAACGCGGGAAAATGCATTCGAGCTACGCGCGCAGGAATGCTACAATGCCCCCCTTCCGGAGTACATTTAAGGCTGTGGGGTATCGATCTGTCATGAGTTTTCCTTTAGAAGTTAGTGGGTATAAGCCGTTGTCGTTGGACCCGATGCGGCCTGAGTTGACGGCTGATGCTCGGGATCAGTTAGCGCGGAATATTGAAATCGTCCGCGACACCATTATCTTTTTTACGGCGGTAGCGGGCGCTCGCGGATTTGGTGGACACACCGGCGGTGCGTACAACATTACGCCGGAAGTGCTTATTGCAGACGGCTTCATGCGTAACAGTGACAAGGTGTATCCCGCGTATTTCGATGAAGCCGGTCATCGGGTTGCGATTCAATATGCGATGAGCGCATTTAACGAATCGATCCCGTTCGATAAGTTGTTGCACTATCGCGAGGAAGGCCAAGATTTGTATGGCCATCCGGAACTCGATCTCGAACACGGCGTCAAGTTTAGTTCGGGACGGCTCGGGCATATGTGGCCTTTCGTCAATGGCGTGGCGATGGCGCATCCGGACAGCGTTGTGGTGATGTTCGGTTCGGACGGATCGCAGATGGAAGGTAACGATGCGGAAGCCGCGCGCTTTGCCGTTGCCCAAGACCTCAACGTCAAACTGTTTATTGACGATAACAATGTAACGATTTCCGGCCACCCTTCCGACTACCTGCCGGGCTTCAACATCACGAACACGCTTGAAGGCCACGGACTTGCAGTTGACGAAGGGCAGGGCGAAGACCTAGACCGATTGTTTGCACGGATGTGTGACGCCATGCGGGCGCAGGGCCCGGCGGCTTTAGTGAACAAACGGCTGATGGCGCCAGGCGTGCCGCACATCGAAGGTTCGAACGCCGGGCACGACGTCATCAAAGCGGGACCCGCAGTCGAATACCTGGAAGCGCGGGGTCATGACGCCGCCGTCGCCTATCTCAACGATGCGGCGCCATCGAAATCCAGTACGGTCTGTATGGGTTCAACAGACGAATTCGCGAGTAACCGATCGATATTCGGAGAAATCGTGAACGGCATCCTGGACAAGATGCCGGAAGCGGAACGTAAGCGCCGCGTGCTCGTCGTCGATTCCGATCTGGAAGGGTCGACGGGCATCAAGAATATTCGAGAAGCACATCCCGAAGTGTTCGTGAACGGCGGTGTGCAGGAACGCGGCAATTACAGCGTCGCCGCCGGCTTCGGATTCGAAGAAGGCAAGCAAGGGATCTTCAGCACGTTCGCAGCCTTCCTGGAAATGATCGTTTCAGAAGCGACCATGGCTCGCTTGAACGAATCGAATGTGATGTGCCATTTCTCGCATTCGGGCGTGGACGATATGGCGGACAACACGTGCCATTTCGGTGTGAACAATTTCTTTGCGGACGCAGGACTCGAGGAAGGCGATACGACACGCCTCTATTTCCCGGCGGACGCCGCGCAGTTGAAAGCGGTCGTGGAATCGATCTGGGACGACCCGGGCGGGCGGTATGTGTTCACCACGCGTTCGAAGGTGCCATATATCTGCGATGAATCCGGCAACAAATTTTTCGAAGACGGATATTCATTCTCGGTGGGCAAAGACGAAGTCATTCGCGAAGGTAGCGCAGGCTATGTGGTTTCCTATGGCGATGTGTTGTATCGCGCATTGGACGCGGTCGAGCGTGCACGGGCGGACGGCATCGATGTCGGTCTTATCAACAAGCCAACGTTGAACGTCGTAGATGACGAGATGATGACCAAGGCTGGCGACGCGCCATTTGTGTTGTTGGCGGAAAGTCAGAACCTGAAAACAGGATTAGGCGTTCGTTACGGTACTTGGTTATTGGAACGCGGCCTTTCGCCCACCTACGTGCGCATCGGTGTCACCAAGCCGGGCGCGGGCGGTACGACATCACAAATCCCGCACCAAGGGTTGGACCCGGATAGCATCCTCGGGAAAATTCGCGAACTGGCGGGATAACACTGTACAACGCCAAATTGTGAAAATTTGTGTTCGCCAGCGGCGCTACTTGTAGCGGTAGGTGATGCGGCCTTTGGTGAGGTCGTAGGGCGAGAGTTCTAGTTTGACCTTGTCGCCGGGCAGGATGCGGATATAGTACTTGCGCATTTTGCCCGAGATGTGTGCGAGAACGGTGTGGTCGTTTTTGAGTTCTACGCGAAACATTGCGTTCGGCAGACACTCGGACACCGTACCCTCTACCTCAATTGCTTGTTCTTTCTCCATGCTTCTTCCTGATTCCGGTTTGTGACGTGTATGGCGTTCTATCCCTGAATACAGCCGCGTCACACAATCCCCTATTTTGACGGATGCGTGCCGGGTTTATCAAACCGGGCTGGTTTAGGCCAACGCAGCACAGTGGTCGTAGAGGCCGCGTAGCACATCCCGGATATTGCCGTTGTGTTCGGCATAGAGTCTGTGGGCGTGAGGGCGAAGTGTTTCATTCAGGTCAGGCGCCAAGTCTTCCAGGAGATCGTCGAGCAAGGATAACGACGGTTCGCACCGGTATAGACAGGGTAACTGGCTATCTTCATGCACGGTGACCACAAGCCGCCCCGCATCCCGCAACGCGCGAAAGACTCGCCGTCGCAAAAACGGACCGACGTGGCCTGCGCCATCGATTAACACCGCGTCGTCGGATCCGTAGCGACGACTAACGAAGTCTTTAAAGCCTCGGCCTCGCTCAGTGGTTCGATACGAGTATACGCACCAGCCCTTCGTTTCGAGCTCGTCGTGTAACCGTTCAGCCAGGGTTGTCTTTCCGGACCCATGCGGGCCGATGATCGCCCCGTGTCCGCCCAGCGCCTCTAGGCGCGTGCAGAGCTCGGACATACTCGAACCAGCCAGCCTAAACGGCAATGTGTCAATGAACCGCGATGCAAAGGGATTCGTCGATGCGGTATACACCGTGTCAGTCGTCATCATCATCATCCCCTTTATTCAAAACAACCTGTTCTACCCACGGCGAAAGCATGAAATCCTTTCGGTAAACCTCGTCCGGATCATGCGTCACCAATTCGAGGGTCCATTGCAGCGAAATGAGCTTGCCCTCAAAGCTATAAGGCCTGTCCGGCAATTTGAATGAAAACGGTTTCTCTTCCTCACTACCGCTCGCAGTGAGTTCGCATTCGTCGACGATATACGAGTCCTCGTCGCCCTTGCCCATCGTGAACCACATCAAAAACAGTTGGGCCTTCTTAGGCGACGAATCCAAACGCCAGCTTGCTCTGCCTTCAATGGTGTCGCCCGGACCATATTCCAATCGGTCATCTTTGGTCTTTAGATTTAACATCAACGATTCTCCGAATGGTCGAGTGGTAGAATCTCATACTCAAACGTATTGCCCACGTCCGGCCACCGATTGATTTCGCCGTGGACGCTGAATTCCCAGATGATCTTATTGTTGCCACCATCGAACGAATGCATCGTGTATTCTGGAATCGTAACCGTCACGCGCCCATTGGCAATTTCCCGGCGTTCAGACGTGTTCAAAAGGTCAATGGTCGTGAAGATGTGTTCGTCTGTATAGGTATTGGTGCCCCGGGTGTACCGGGCTTGTTCGTGCCCTTCAAGTTTGATGCGGAACGATTTGATTCGGTTCGACGAACCCACGATGCTCCATTCTAGTTCGATGTCGCTGCCCATACGCGCCGCACCGCGATCGACGGAAAGGCGAACGCGGGGATTGAACATCCCGAGAAAATTGTAGAAGACCCCACCGATAAGCAGTACGCCAACCAGCACGAACGGCGTCATGAAAATGTACGCCATGACTTCAACGCCCCCATCCGAGAGTATCCCGAAACAGACTGCACCAGTGATGCCGTTCCAAATTAGTGCGAAGATCGTAATACCAATGAAGCGGCCAATCGGACCGGATTCGGGTTCCAGCGTTACTCGGCCGGTGCTGGAATCCGTTTGGATCGGGTCCCGTCTTCGTGCGCTGGCACTTTTCGCGTTGCTCGAACTCCCTTGAAAAACGCCGAACAAAATGACGAGACACCCTGCGCCGACAAACAGCAAGCCCATAAAACCGAAGAAGTAGCCCGGCGTTAGATTGCGCTTGAGCACTGATTCTTCAGGTGCGTCGGGATTTACGTAGCAGACCGCAGTGCTTCCTGCCGAATAAATATCAACTATCGCTTGATGACGTTTGCGACTTCCGGTAGAGACGTCGGTGAAGTTGTACTGGTCGCCTTCATAGTCCCCATTGCCGTACGCGTAACTGTACCGGATGTAAGCGCTATACGTGTTGCCATCATCACCGGAGTGCGTTTCGACATAGCTCTCTTCAACGACACACGGCGTCTCATCCCATGATCGCGCGTCGATGAGTTGCATCAAGGGCGCGATGGACGCGGCCCAAAACACGCCGAGACCAGCGGCCACAAAAATGCCGCCGAAAATAAACATGCAGCCACGGCCGCCTACGCTCTTATTCTTAATTGCTTTCGACTGAATCGCCATGCAGTAACCTTCTTCGTGGAATTGACCAACCCAATGGCCCGTGGTTCCATATCGAGTGGATGATACTATGCCACGGTGTATTGGTACTTAAAGAGACGATGATTATAGGGCTCATGTACACGAAAGGTAGAAAGCATAGCGGTTTGTTCGGATGGATCGATCACGAATTGGCGTGGCGTCCGGATGCGTGACCGAACAAACGCGTGAGGATTACATGAATGTAGACAGGCCTCCATTGCGTGCAAGATATCTACGCCGATTAGGTACGTTCACCATCATGTGGTTGACCGTCGCATTCCCCGTAGCGATGATCCACCTATTCGCGATTGGTTTCCGGGACACAGCGGATTCACCGGCTATATCGACGTCACAAGCTCTAGCCGCCGTTGCTTCCAATCCGTTGGGGCCGTGGGCTGGTCACGCCGTGCGTGTGGTTCAATTTCCAAATGCTGGTTTACGGCTCTTCAACCCAACACACGCCTTGGGTCTTACTGCTGTATTCGTTATGCTGGTGTTCGCTGGCGTGTACGCGAACAATCGCGCGATTCGGTGGACTATTGTCGCGCTGTTCGCGGTGTTCTTGCCGGTATGGTACGGATACGGTTTCATTCTAATTGCTGACGGGATGTTGTAGCAGGCGGCTGCCGAGTCGATTATGGTGCTCCACCAAAGGAAAGTCGCACATGAAAACAATTCGGATACTTGCAGCAATAACGGTTTTGTTCGCAATAGGGTTCAACTCAGCCATTGCCGATGCTGATCCCTTTGATCGCGAACGAAGTATCGTCTATATGGAAACCCACGGGGTTGGCCTGCTGGTCGATATCTTCACACCGAAGGAAAATGCGAACGGGCTCGCCATTGTCGACGTGGTCAGTGGTGCGTGGCATTCCGATGCGGGCAAACTGCGCGACCATGAACGTGCGCAAATGTTTGATATTTACTGCACGCGCGGGTTTACCGTGTTCGGTATCCGGCCGGGATCGGTGACGAAATTCACGGGGAGCGAAATGCTCTCCCACGTCAAACAAGGGATTCGATACGCGAAATCGCGTGCGGATGATTTCAACTTCGATCCGGATCGGATGGGAATTGTTGGCGCATCTGCGGGTGGTCACCTCGCGCTATTGGCGACCGTTCACGCCGAGGATGGCAATCCGGATTCGAAGGATTCACTCAAAAAGCTCGATACCCACTTAAAAGCGGTTGCGGTATTCTTTCCACCCACCGATTTTCTCGAATGGGGTGGTCAAAGACTCGACTTTTCCAATGGCCAAATTTCCGCTTCGATTGGGCGGTTACTGTTCACGGGCGGCGTGGACGGCCAGAGCGAGGATCGGCTGATGGCGATGGCGAAACGGATATCGCCATTGCACAATATTCCCACATCGACGCCACCGTTTCTACTGATCCACGGCGACGCGGACCCGCTTGTGCCGCTGAATCAATCACGAAAGTTCGTCGAGGCCGTCATTAAGAATGGCGGAGCAGCGGATTTGATCGTCAAAGAGGGCGGCGCACACCCTTGGCCCACGATCGACGAAGAAGTGGTCGTGATGGCGGACTGGTTCGAGAAACAACTGTAACGACGGAATAATGACTCAAGGTCTAACAACGATTAAATCAGGTGTTGTACTGTGGATTTCGGTTCCCCCTCTCCCAGGGGAGAGGGTTGGGGTGAGGGGGCATTTTTGACAACAGAGGGCGAGTCCAACCTCGAACCGCACTACCGCATGGTGCCGCCGGATCAATTGCCGGATCTCCCGCGCAATTCAATCCACGTTGTGCTGGATAATATACGCAGCGCATTTAACGTCGGGTCAATTTTCCGCACCGCAGACGCCGGCGCCGCCGCGCATCTTCACCTATGCGGCATGACGGCCTATCCGCCACACCTCAAATTAGCGAAGACGGCGCTCGGTGCCATCGACTACGTGCCGTGGACGCATTACGCGGAAACCATCGACGCCATCGATGCGCTACACGGCGAGGGCGTTCCCTGTATCGCCGTTGAATCGGAAGACGGTGCGGCGAACTATCTCGACTTCAAGTGGTCGAGCCCGGTCGCCATCGTATTCGGCAACGAAGTGCGCGGCGTCGCGCCTGAAGTACTCGAACGATGCGACGCATGTGTCCGTATTCCCATGCACGGATTTAAGAACACAATCAATGTCGCGACGGCATTTGGCGTGGTGTTCTTCGAAGTATTGCGGCGTCAGGGGGCTTTAAAGGATTAACGACAGTATCCACTTGGATTACGAATACGCCGCGCCCAAACTGCCAAGTAGTATCAGTAGTAAAAGACACACCGGGCCATTGAGCGAGAAACCGATCACCGCCACCGTCCGGCGGCAGTTGCAGTCGAAAAACGCGATGATCGATAGAATGAATCCCCAAATCGCGAGAAAAACTGAAAGAAGGACCAAGCCAAGCAGAATCCAAATCGGCGCGATGATGGCGTTTGACGGGAGTAGTGGCGTGCCCAGAAGAAAAACGCCCGCGACTACCCCTGTATGTAAAACTACGACCAACATGCCCGCGACTAGCGACCATATCGACAGGTCGCTAAAGAGGGACGCGCGTTCCGTTTCGTGGTAAGGTTTGTTCACAACATTAGTGTACAGATTTACGGCGTATCGATGTTTGCCATCTACGCTGGATGTTTCGAAATAAGCGTTCCGATCTCGCCGTCAATCAGCTCCTGTTGGTGAGGATCCATCCAAGCCAGAGCGCGCCAGGCACTATCACCAATAGCGCCATTCCGTTGAACACGAGGCCCAGTACCGGCAGTAGTTTCTTGCAAGCCGGATCGCCATAAGCGGTCCAGCCTAGGGCCAACCCCACCACTGACAGTAGGGTCGCAATCGCGAGCACGCCCAACAAAATCAAGATGCCGACGATAGCAATTCCCGCAGACATGCCTTGCCCCGCGACGGTTGCGGCACCGATCAGGAGTGAAACGCTTATTCCTACGAGAAAGAGGACAGCAAGAGCGATCAAGATGGAGAAGACGCCCCGGCTGGAGTGGACTGCGTCTGTATCTTCTGGTGAATTCATTCGCGATCCGACATCATTCTGAAGGTGGTAGACGATGGTAGCATAGGCCATTGGCGCCTGCGCCGTTTCGAGAGACTAGCTGCGGATCAGCGGATCAACATTCCCAGAATCACCCATAGGGCAACGAGCACAATCGCGATTAATACCATTCCGTTGAACACTAGGCCGAGCACGGGCATTAGCCTTACACCCTCGGAATTTCGGTAGGCTGTCCAACCCAGGAACACACCTGAGAGCGATAACAAAAACGCTACGGCTGCCACGCCGGTTAGGATTACTGTACTCAATATCGCAAAGTCGACCGTCCGGGGTTGGCCCGTGATTAACGCAATGCCAACCAGGAAGGCAACGCTAATTCCGATGAGCACGACAACGCTCACTGCTATCAGAATTGAGAATACAGCGCTACGAGAAACAATAGGATGCACGATGGGCTCGTCGTTCACTCCACTCGTTTCCTCTTGAGATTTCGAAGACGCCCGAGACTATCCGTCGTTCCCTCCTAGCAATTCACGAAGTGAATGCGGTGTCGCGCAGGCGGGAATCCAGAGGCATATCAACGAGTGGTCGTGGTCCAAGGTCCGATCCTCTACGACAATCGCCAGTGCTGCACCGCCGCCCAAATCATCAAGAGTGTTGCATTCATCATCGCGCCAACAATCGCGAGGAGTTTGTGGCTCGTAGGACGACGGTATCCCTCGACCCCCACAAGAAAACCAACCAAGCAAGCAGCAAGCATGGCATAGGTCAACCCATTGTAAACGTCTTCATCGTAGGCGACCATCACCGCGTTTCCTTGCCATTCTACCGCTGATTTTATGGCGATGCCGATGACTAAAACAACGGAAAATGCAATAGCGATTGCCGTTATCCCCAGAATCGATGACCTCGATTCTGCGGCCGCATTCGAATCCTGAAAATCGTCATCAGCCAAGGTAGTCACGCCCTACGTGATCGAGCTAAGAAGGGTTCGCCTATCGTTCTCGCCGACAGTTGAGAATCTGTTTTTGACGTACCGAGAATGATGATAGCATGCGCGCGTGGGCGATATACGAATAGGACCGGCCGGTTGGTCGTATGACGATTGGAAGGGGATTGTCTATCCCTATCCCGCGCCGACTTCGTTCTTGCCGCTACCGTTTTTGGCGCAGTATTTCGATACCGTCGAAATCAACAGTTCGTATTACCGCCCGCCGGATGCGCGGATGGCGCAGGGTTGGATCGATCGCGTGTCGAACAATCCACGATTCAAATTTACGGCCAAACTGTGGAATCGATTTACGCACGAACGAAGTTCATGGCCTGATGACAAGGACATTCGAAGGTGCAAGGATGGTCTTGCGCCGCTAGCGGAAGCGGATAGGCTCGGTGCGATACTTGTCCAGTTCCCATGGAGTTTTCGGCGTACCCCCGAAAACAGGCAATGGCTCGCGCGAATCATCGACACCTTCAACGAATTCCCACTCGCGGTCGAAGTGCGCCACACGACTTGGGACGACCCCTTGTTTTACGATGGCCTACGTGATCGCGGCGTAGCGTATTGCAATATCGATCAGCCTATCCTGCGTGATTGCCTTGGCCCATCGGAATTCGTCACGGCGCAAACCGGCTACGTGCGGCTTCACGGGCGTAACAAAGAGAATTGGTTTAAGGACGGCATCCCGCCTTACGAGCGATACAACTATTTTTACAACGCCGACGAACTCAAACCGTGGACGAAACGCATTCGATCCATTCAAGAAATCGCTGCGGACACCTACGTCGTCACGAATAACCACTATCGAGGTCAGGCGATCGTTAACGCACTCGAAATCGCGGAAAGTTTAGGACGGGAATCAGCGGAAACACGGAACTACCTCGCCGATGTGCGCACGAAGATGACCCTCGCACAGACGTCCAACGCTACCTAGCGGCTATGGAAGCAACGCCGATTCGAGACGCTCGACGCGTATTTCGATGCGATCCATGACGCCGTGCATACGTTGAATCGTTTCAGTCTGGCGACGCATCTTTAGGATTTTGGCCTCCGGCACGGTCTGCAATGGTTCCGGTTCCGAGGTCTTATGTTTTCTCGGCGAGGTGCGGCTCAACATGGAGAACATGACGCCACCACAAATCGCGAAGAACACGATAGGGATGCTCAACACGTCAAGGACGACGTACGCAAATTGGCGGAAAGGCGAAATCATGGGATTGAGCCACGAGCCATTGTGGTAGTGACTAAATAGCGGAGTGAACAGGACAGAACGAAACGACGACGCATATAGTCCTGGACCACTGTACGCCATAGGTGTATAGGCCTCGGACACAAAATACGGAACGGGTGAGACGATTTGTGAAGGCCCTGCGTACGTCCCCAAAGACGACACGATAAACAGCGACACGATTCCGCCGGCACTGCAGAAAAGCGAACACCGAACTATGGTACGAAACATCTGACCTCCTTCTCGCCCCACACTTGCGCTTGATGAAGGTTGGGTTACCATAGTCCAATGTTAGCGGACGAATCAATTAACCTTACCGAACGCCGTCTAGCGAACGGCACGAGGAAACTATGTCGACAGTTCTGATTACAGGTTCACCCCAAGACCCGCAGGCGAAACGGGTTGCGAAGGCCATTCGTGCGCTGGGCGCGGAAGCCGACCATCTAAACAGTGCGTTGTTTCCCGAACGTGTGAAAATGTCGATAGAGGGCGGCGTGTTGCGGATCGGGTCGAAGCGATACCGCAAACCGAACGCGGTTTACCTACGCGGATTTCATGCGCATGTGTTGCCAGAAGATTATGAACAGGAAATGCGCGAGCGGCCGCAGGGGTTGATGGCGCAGATGGACGAAAAGTTGGCATTTTTGAGTTCAGCGATGTTGACGTATGAGGCACAGGGCGTACCGGTGGTGAATGGACCTTGGGCGAACGCGCAGCACTCAAATAAGCCGTATCAATTGGCGCTGCTCAAAGACGCCGGACTTCGCGTACCGGCGTGGAACGCAACGAACGATCCCGCAGCGGTTCGCCGATTCGTGAAGAAACATGGCGCGACGGTGTACAAACCGCTGTCTGGTGGCGCGACCGTGCGTGCGGTGGAGGATCGGGATCTTTCGCGGGATCGGCTGGCGGCGTTGCAGTACGCACCGGTGCTTTTTCAAAAGCGGATCGATGGTGTCTCGGTTCGCGCGTATGTCGTGGGCAACAAAGTTGTCGCCGCAGCGGAATTGCATTCTACGGAGCTGGATTACCGTCGTAAAGAGGACGCCGTCGTCGCGACGAACGTATCGGCAGAAGAACGGCGCATGGTCATCGCGGCGGCGAAAGCGTGCAACATGCGGTTTTCCGGTGTGGATTTCATTCGCGGCGCCCGCAAACCGTATCTATTGGAATGCAATCCTTCTCCCATGTTCGCCGTGTTTGAAGACAAGACCGAACTTTCGGTTGCCGAACCGTTTGCACGCTATCTTGTGAAGGGTTGCCGTTAAGGGAGGGACACGCTTCCACGGCAATACTTTTTACGTTAGGCCATAGCAGCCAAACGTTCCCCCAACAGCCGTTTCATTTCACCGGCGATTCCAGCGTGCGCCTCGGAATCCACTAAATTTCGTTGTTCTTGTGCGTCATTCATGTGATCGTAAAGTTCGGCGCCGCGCGCTCCGCCATCCCATTCGGTGTACCGCCAACGGTCGCTCCGGATGGTATACCCCTTGAATTCAACACGCGCGCCATCTTCTTGCACGTTTCGCGTATCCATGGTCAACGCAATGTCCTTCGTATGGGCCTTAGTGTTTTCGAGGGCTGGCTTCAGCGAAACGCCCGATACATGCTGCGGGATGGGGAGTCCGCAACAATCGGCGAAGGTCGGATACAGATCAACGAGTTCGGCGAGTGAATCTGTCGACTTGCCGCGTGTCGTCATTCCCGGAGCGGACAGCAATAAGGGCACCCGCGCAGACTCCTCGAACAAACTTCGCTTTTGCCAAAGGCCGTGTTCGCCCAGGTGATAGCCGTGGTCACTCGTGAATGCGACAACGGTGTTGTCCGCCAATCCCAGCGGTTCAAGCGCATCCAACACGCGGCCGACTTGCGCGTCGAGAAACGTTATTGAAGCGTAATACGCCTGCGTCGCTTCTTGACGCTGACGATCGGTCATGGTGCGCTGTTCCTTTTTCGCGTTAACAAAAGCCGCTACAGGCTCCCACACTTCAGGGAATGGCAACGGCTCGATGTCGTCGATCGGATAGAGATCAAAATACTTTTTCGGCGCGACGAATGGCGTGTGTGGCCGGTAGAATCCGACACCCAAGAAGAATGGCTTCTCTTTGTATTTCTCCATAAGCCGAATCGTTTCCGTCGCTGCGATGCCATCGGTCTGTTCTTCATCCGTGCCATCAGCAGCAAGCCAACTCAGCGTGCCGCCGTATTGCCCTTCGCGGAGCGAAAAGATTTTGTCCTCATCATCCACATCGCGACCGCGCGGGTTGACGACCTCGTCCCATGAGGTAGGATCGTCGAGACCATCGGTCCCAATCTGTTTCGGTACGCCGTAGTGAAACAACTTGCCCACGCGCGCAGCGGTGTACCCGTGTTGTTGGAACCATTGAGGCATCGTCGCGATGTCCGGATACCGATCGCGGAAGAGCGCTTTGTTGTTGAGGACGCGCGTTTCATCGGGATACAAGCCGGTCATCATGGAAGAACGACTCGGGTTGCAGAGTGGAAATTGGCAATACGCGCGATCGAACTTTAGAGAACGTTCCGCGAATTGATCGATATTCGGCGTATGTATCTCAGGATGTCCATAACAACCGAGCACATTGTTCAGATCATCGGAAATGAGGAACAACATGTTCATCCTACGCGCTTCAGCGGCACGTGTGGTCCCAGATGCAACTGCAGCGGCCATCGTTGCAGCACCGCCGCGCCCTAAGAAAGATCGGCGGGTAATAGACTGGTTGGATGATTGTGCCATGGCTCGCTCCTGTGTGGGGAGCAACATCATAGATCATGACGCAATCGTGTGCGAACGCTTCTATAGCGGTTTGAAGTTGAACTGGCGGTCTGGAGCATTCTCGAGTTGATCGTGCCACCTTCAAACTTGTTTGGAGGTGTTGGTACCGTTTGGATTCTCACCCCCAAACGAGTTTGGGGGTGGCACAAGAACCTTGCGGTGGCCGGTCGATCACTCGACTTCGTAGAATCCAGACTACCGTCATCTCAACACAAAAAAGTACTAGTGGCCTTCCACTTCGGCTGCTAATGCGTGAAGCCACTCCTCAAGATTCGTGTAACCGTTTCCATCCGGGTCGGCAGAAGGATTATCAGGGATGACCAACGGCTGGGCGACTGCTGCGGCGCTAGGAAATCCGCCGACTTCGTCCTGGCTGTCGATGATGCCGCCGTCGCCGTTTCGAACGTTGCTCACCATGCGCAGGTCGGTCTCGTCACGATCCGCCGGGCGCGCGCCGGCGGTCGAGAGCACCCACTCCGCGACATCGCCGGACGCACGCAAGGTGATCGGTTCTATGTTTACGGTCGGATCGAACGCAAACAACGTTTTGGTCGAGTCCGCGTCCTTCGCGATGCGATTATCTCTTCGATAAATGTGGCTGCCCGGCTTTGTGTCGACAGATCTCCATATCATCGGCACGATGCGAATCGTGTCCGGTCCTCTTATCAGGGTGTTGCCGATGATCGTCGCATGAGAAAGTCCGCTGCCTTCCGGGTCGCTGGTGTGAATGGCCAACTGGCCGGAGTTGTAGACCAGATTGTTCACGATCAACACGCTGACATCGCCCTTCACAAGTGGATTACGTTGCATGTTGTGCGCGAACAAATTGCCAATGACGCTAATTCGCCTGCAGTGGTCACCAATCAGCATCCCTTTGGAATGTTCGCCCTTCGGGTGAAGCGACTCCGAAAGATTTTCACCTATGATGCACTGCCGGAACGTCACGTCATGGACCCCGGGATTCCATGTGCTACACCCCTCATCAATCGCCCAACTGATTGAACAGTGATCGATAACAACATTTCCTACATGGGTCTCGCCGTCCGGCGTCCCCGTAACCGAGATTCCATCACGACCTCCGGGGTCGGGCCCCACCGCTCGGTCGCCCACGCGAATACGAAGGTGTTGAATCAGCACGTCATGCGTAACAATCGCCAGTCCCGCGCCTATGATGGTGACACCCGGCGACGGTGCAGTCTGACCCGCAACGGTTACTAAAGGATTTTGAATGACCATCGCCTCAGTGGCATCAATTACGCCGGCCACTTCGAACACGATGGTGCGCGGCCCCGACATCGCTAACGCCGCTCGCAAACTGCCAGGCCCGTCATCGTCAAGATTCGTAACACGGATTACTGCCCCGCCACGTCCCGCAGGCGTGTCCGTTCCAAATCCTTCTGCGCCTGGGAACACCGCGAGTACCTCGGTTAGATCACGAACAGCGTCGAAGGGCTCTTGGTCGAAGGCGTCAGAAGGGCATGATGTGAGAACCAACACTAAGGCAGGAACGATAAACATCGAAAAATTTCGCACAGGGTTTTCCATCACAATTTGCAGCCATCATGTGGACAAGTTCGCGGCTATCGTACGGACTAAGGCCAATACCTTCAAGACCGATCTTGTGGCTACTCACAGCCTGAAGCATTCGCAGCAACAAAAAAGTTTGTAGTCCCGCCTTTAGGCGGAAGTTGCCCGGAACTTCTTCCACCTAAAGGCGGGACTACAAACCGTAGTGATACCCAAATTCCCGCGTTCGCTTACGAATGTGCGATGATGTTGGCCTAGCGTTTGCCTCTACTGGAAGGCAGGACGCTGTCAACCGAGTTCAGGGACGGAGAATTGCATCATGAAGAAGCGATTGTTTTTGGGTGTGTTCATGCCGTTCGTGTTGGTACTCCTTACCGGTTGTCCGCCGACGCAGGTTGAGAAGGGGGTGTGGTTGTTCACGACTAGACTTCCGGTGGGCGCCACAGCCAGTTTGAATATAGTGGCGGCGTTAACACTCCTGGATGGCGGACAGACGGAGATTCCTGATCCCGCGCCGCCGGAACAGCAACATTTGATCCTCGGTACAATTACTTGGATGCAAAACGGATCGACCTTTACGATGAACCAGGTCGACGGTGCCGCCACCTACATCTATACCTGCACCGTCGACTCAAGTACGAGTATGGAGGGTACGTTTACGAAAACCGAAGGAGTAGAAGTTACTGAAGGAACGTGGACTGCAGAAAAACTCTAACGACCGCGAGTATCGCACCGAATTTTGTCGTCTGTGTTTATTCGCAACAACAGATTACGTTTGTAGTGCCTGCCGAATTTGGGTGACCTGCTGCAACAGTTCGGGCACATCACGTAAATACAACGAATTCGCGCCATCCGATTTGGCTGATGGAGGATCAGGATGAACCTCGATAAATAGCCCATCGATTCCATACGCCGCAGCGGCACGTGCCAAGGGCATTACATATTGACGGTCCCCCGAGGACACGCCGCCTGCGCTGGGGATTTGTACGGCATGCGTCGCATCGAAGATCACCGGGCAACCCATGTCCTGCATAATCGAAAGGCTGCGATAGTCCACGACCAAATTGTGATACCCAAAACACGCGCCGCGTTCAGTAAGCCACACATCGCCGGACCCCGCGCTACGCACTTTATCCACGGCGTATTGCATATCCTGCGGCGCCACGAACTGGCCCTTCTTCACATTCACCGTTTTTCCCGTGCGCCCAGCCGCTACGAGCAAGTCCGTTTGTCGGCACAAGAACGCGGGAATCTGTAAGATATCCAGCACCTCCGCCGCAGCGGTCACTTGCCCCACATCGTGGATGTCGCTCAACACCGGGACGCCGAATTCCGTCTTCACATCGGCAAGGATTTGAAGACCGCGTTCCAACCCCGGCCCTCGAAACGAATCCACCGAAGTGCGGTTTGCCTTATCAAAGCTGGCTTTGAAGATGAAATCTACGTCGAACGCCGCAGTCATTTCCTTCAACGCTGCAGCGATCTCATTCACCAAACTATCGCTTTCAATTACGCACGGCCCGGAAATGAACAACAACTTATCGTCAGCTCCGGTCATTTATTCGAATCCTTTGGTTGCGAACGAATGCCCAATCCCGCCTTGACGAGGTCATGCAGGTGCACGGCGGAGACCGGCTTACCCGAATCATCGACTACGGGCAGAACGGTAATCGAATGCGATTCCATGATACGCATCGCGTCTTCTGCGCGCGCATCCGCACGTATCGTTTTCGGATTCGAAGTCATGACCCGATTCAAAGGCGCGCTCAAATCACCACCGTCACGTTCAAGCGCCCGGCGAAGATCACCGTCTGTGACAATGCCGGTCAATACGCCCGACGCGTCCGTGACGAATACCGCGCCCAGCCGCATCGAGGACAAGACATAAATTGCTTCCTGTAACGGTACCGACTCAACCACTACGGGACAGCGATCTTCAGGCACCATCAGATCGGATACGCGCGCGAGCAACAATGCACCGATACTTCCAGCCGGATGGTTTCGCCCATACGCTTCAGCAGAAAACGCTGACAATTTCATCACGGCGGACGCAAGGGCATCGCCCATGGCCATCGCAACCGTAGTGCTTGCTGTCGGTGCGAGATTTAACGCATCCGCTTCCTGTTCAACACCAACATCCACAACAACGTCACTGAATTGAGCCAGACTCGAATCCGTTGCCCCTGTGAGGGCTATGATGGTGACGCCGATGTCGACCAGATGGGGCAAAACGCGTAGCACTTCCGGGGTCTCACCGCTGTTCGATACCGCCAAGACAATGTCGTCATCACGAACAAGACCTAGATCGCCGTGCATTGCTTCAACCGGATGCAAGAAGTAGGTGGGGATACCTACGCTCGAAAAAGTGGCCGCGATTTTCTGCGCGACGATTCCTGTCTTTCCCGCGCCCATGGTGAACACGCGGCCCTTGCGCTCATGCAACACCGCAGCGGCCTGCGCCGCCGCGCCATCAAGCCGATAAATCAACCGCGATAAGCCCTCGAGCTGAACGTTCAGTGATCGCCGTATTTCCTGTTCGACCTGATCCCCCATCACCCGCTTATGTTAACGCAAACCTTTCCGAAATGCCCGCCTTCCGCCATTAGCTTGTACGCCGCCGGTGCATCATCAAAATGAAAGGCCTGATCAACAATCGGTTTCAATTGATTCGCCGCAATAGCCGCATTCATTTCCTCGAAACTTGTGCGCGGACCAACGATGACACCTTGAACGCGAACGTCCTGCATCAGTGCCGCAGTCAAATCCAATTGATTATCGCGACCTGCCAATACTCCGATTAAGCTGATGGTGCCGCCCATTCGCACCGACCGCAACGATTTGCCCAAGGTGCCGACGCCGCCAACTTCGATCACGTGGTCAACGCCCACGCCATTCGTAAACTCACGAACCGGCTTATGCCAATCCGGTGTATTGTTGTAGTTGATACAACAATCTGCACCCAGTTCGCGCGCACGTTCAAGCTTCGCATCACTGCTCGACGTCACCACTACTCGCGCACCAGCCGCCTTCGCGAATTGCATCGCGAACATTGAGACGCCGCCTGTGCCCAATACCAACAACGTTTCACCCGGCTGCAAATTGCCGTGACGATACAACGCACTCCAGGCCGTTACCCCTGCGCACGGCAACGTCGCCGCTTCGTCATACGCTAGATGTTCGGGAATTGGCACCACGCCTTCCGCATCGAGCACAGCAAGCTCGGTCAACATGCCGTCCAAAGGACTGCCCAACGATGTTCGACCAATCTTCTCCCGCGTCGGTCGCCCTTCGATCCACCCTTGAGCGAAAATGCCTGCGACGCGATCACCGACCGCCACACGTGTTACGCCATCGCCAACGGCAATGACTTCGCCCGCGCCATCCGAATTGGGAATCAACGGCAACGGCTGACGCGGGTTGTACAAGCCCTGCACCATCATCAAATCACGATAATTCAGCGAAGACGCATGTATTTTTACAAGGACTTGTCCTGGTCCTGGTTCCGGATCAGGTCGATCGACCATTCGAAGGTTGTCGATACCGAATTCTTGAATTTCGTATGCGCGCATGTCTCAAACGCCTCCTAATTTAGGGCAACCCGGCGAATATGATTGTTTGTGGCCTCATTATAACGTCGGCCACCGCCGGAGCATGCATCAACAAAAAGACAAGAGGAGACGCGATAGGTTTGATATCTCTAGTCCTGAGTCCGAAGCAGCCGAAAACCGATAAGGCTGTACGTACTCGCGGGGTTAAAGGAGTAGCGGTTGGCCGCACGGCAACCCGTGAAATCGGTGTCGTACCCGGCTCCCCGAATCACGCGAAACATACCGGAAGCAACGCCTAGGGGGTCCGTCACCGGTCCGGCGGGATAGTCCCCAGATATGTCCTGACACCATTCCGCTACGTTCCCATTCATATCGTACAGACCCCACGCATTGGGCAACTTTTCGCCAACCGGATGCGTTGTATCCGAGCTGTTTCCTAAGTACCAAGCGTTATTAAGAATGAGAATCTCGCCCGGATCCACCCCCCAATAGAACCGCGTTGTCGTACCCGCCCGGTTCGCATATTCCCATTCCGATTCCGTTGGCAGCCGATAGGTCCCACCAATGGCAGTAGCATTCAGTGTTGCGAGGAAAACTTGAGCGTTATCCCACGTAACTTGGTCGACTGGGTTGTTTTCGTTGCCGGCATCGTCAAAAAAAGATGGGTTGTTGCCCATTACGCCTTGCCATTGGGCTTGGGTAATCTCGGTCTTCGATAACCAGAATCCCTTGCTTAGATTCACGACGTGCTGTGTTTCACCCATGGAGCGCCCGCCTTCCGTTTCCGGGCTTCCCATCACGAAACTCCCCGGCGGACACCACTGAAAGGCGATGCCGTCAAAGGTCCGCGTTTCACCTGCTACCGGCGCAACATCGCGCGGCGGACAACTACTAAATGTCGTCACGAATACGATAGCGATCAATAGATAAACTGTGCGATGGAAACACTTCATGTCATTGTCCTTTTTTCGCCTAACGGCAGTCTGGATCTTGCGCCGTTACGATAAACGATAAGGAGACAAGTGTGAGGTGTTTCCTCTTCACGCGGATCTTGTGACGGCAAATGCGATAACTTGTTTTCATACTAACGGGTTTTTCTGATCGGAGCAATGCCAGCGGAGCCGTTACGGCAACGCGACCTGAATCACCTGAACGCCATGAATCCGACAGGCACTTCGGTTCGCCCTTGCGTGGCAAGGTCGGCGAGTGCGGCATGGGTTTCGGATAGTCCGCACGTTAATACGCTGAGCGCGGCCGCAGAGCTGGGGGTGATGAATTCGCGCCGGCCGATTGACGTGTTCATGCCGTCGTCTTCTTTAGGCCAGCGCCTGTTTCAGATCGGCAATGATATCGTCTGGATCTTCGATGCCGACGGACATACGATAGTACCCCTCTGGGATGCCCCTTCGTTGATCTTTGCCATATTTTGCGAGCAAGGTCTCAACATCGCCCAGGCTGATCCACTTCCTGCACAGTTTCACGTCCAGGTCTTTGTTTTCCGTGGTTTCGAATCCCAGCATTCCACCAAAGCCGTTGACTTGTTTGTTGGCGGCGGCGTGCCCGGGATCGTTGGGGAGACCAGGATAGCGGACTCGCTTGATCTTGCTATGGCCGTTCAGAAATTCAGCCACTTTCATGGCATTGGCGCAATGCCGTTCCATTCTCATGGGCAAAGTCTTCAAACCCTGATGGAGAAGGAATGCATTGAATGGCGCCATGATGCCACCCATATATTTTCGCGTCCTTTGGATCGGTTCAAGCAACGCTTTACTGCCACAGGCAATTCCGACAAGGCCATTCCCATGGCCCATCATGTATTTGGTCGCGCTATGAATCACGATGTCTGCGCCCAATGCGAGGGGCTGAATCAAGTAGGGCGTAAGCCAGGTGTTGTCCACGATAACCATCGCACCGACTTCCTTCGCAAGTGCTACAGCCGCTGCGACGTCAACTACATCTAGGGTTGGATTGCTGTGCACTTCGAAATAAACCACATCGGTCTTCTTTGACAACGCTTTCTTCAAATGTTTTAGGTCGGTCATGTCAATCGATACACAATCGATCCCGTTCGGCGTCAGGACCGAATCCACCAACCCAATCGTGCCGTCATAGACACAACGATGGTAGACCATCCGCGAGCCCTGTTTGAGATAGGTGATCAGGGTTTGACTGATCGCTGCCATTCCGCAAGCGGCCGCAACACCGAACTCTGCGCCCTCAAGTAGTTTTATCTTAACTTCAACGGAATCGATCGTAGGATTACCGTCGCGAGAGTACCGACCTCGATTCGTAGTGCCTTGATGTATGGGGTAGGACGAGCAACCGCTATCCTCGCCCGCTTGCACCGCGTCGGTTGTTACATCACGACCGGCATAAGATTCGTATGTAGATGTGAGCGCATTCCTCTGCGTTTCGTCGTCACCCGACGTCTCCGAATCGTCCGCAGCAGCACCCGTGGCTGTCAGTCCGGCCGTTGCAGCTGCCGCGCTTGTGCTTAACAAGGCTCGACGCGACATTCGGTTTCCATCCGTCATTTCGATTCCCCTCTTACGACGACCACTCCGCAATCGAGCACTTGCGTCACTCCGTGAACGGAAACAGCTTCAGTTCATAGTCCGGTTCCGGAAGATTGTTCATATTCTTTGGGGGCTCACCCCCTTCAAAGAACCAATCCGCGACGTCCAACATGACTTTGGCATCTTCTTCGTTGAAGGTATGTCCCCCCTCACGAAACTTTGCGAGGTTGTGATCGGGAACCTTTAGTAGATCAAAGACCGGCTGCGCTCCTTGATAACAGACTTGCGTGCCGAAGTTGTTCGCCCACGTGTCGTCATAACCATCATTCGACAAGACGACGCGCGGCGCGATCAAAGCACGCAAAAAGTGTTGGTCAAATGGCAACTCTTGTTCGCGTCCCACAAACCGCCGAATGTCTTTGTGCATCCAGAACAGCCACCGTTCCTCGCGGGTCAACAGTTCAAGCGTCTCCGCACCGGCACGGTAATTCCGATACGTCGCAGCGCCGCCACACCCCGATCCATTCGGCACAACCAGCTTGAACCGTTCGTCCGTAGCGCCTGCCAACAGAGCCGCTTTACCTGTTCGCGAATGGCCGGTCACGATGGTGCGCGAGGTGTCGATATAATCTTGTGTTTCCAGGAAATCCAACACACGCGAAGCACCCCAGGCCCAGGTTGCCAGGCTGCCCCAATCGAGATGAGGATACGCCAACTGCGCCGGACCCACTACGTCCTCACCCTCACCACCCGGGTCAAGCTGACCCG
>Ga0315336_1003191_pt1 | contig 22563 bp, 21 predicted proteins | sample ASW5metaG_FD_204512 | JGI IMG/M metagenome (GOLD analysis project Ga0315336, IMG submission 204512) | Ammonia-oxidizing marine archaeal communities from Monterey Bay, California, United States - ASW #5 | ecosystem: Environmental > Aquatic > Marine > Intertidal zone | place: USA: California... | reverse complement strand
ATCCCTGCGCTGAGAACGTCTCGATCCCAGGAACCGGGTCGAAGCAGATACCAGCCGCCGGTGAGGCAGGTAATCACGACCGCCCCAACAACCAGTTTCTGTCGAGTGACCTTTTGCGTGGCGCACCAAAGTACGATAAACCCGAGGACAATGTTCAATCCGACCGCAAGTTCGAGCAGGCCTTTCATGCCCAGCAGCGGCATCAGGACGAAGCCGGCGGCAGCCGCGCCGACCAGGGTTCCCAATGTGTTTACGGCAAAGATGTGGCCGACATGACCCCCGAGTGACTTGACGTCACGGGTAAGAATCTTGGTTGCGGCCGGCAACGTAATGCCCTGGAGAATTGTGGGCAGGAACATGATCAGCGCGCAAAGAACCAACTTGCAAACCTGGTACATTCCGAAGGTCGCGGGTTCGCGCGACAGCGAGGAGGCGAGCTGATTGAATACGTAGGGAAGTCTTACGTACAGGGGAATACTCAGCAGAACCAGGAGCCCCACGCCGATCTCGCTGAGACCGAATATCGCCCCGTAGCCGGATGTCTTTTTTCGCAGGGACAAGACAAATCCACCGATGCTGAGGCCGAGGATAAACGTGGCAAGCATGAGGGAGAAAGAATAGGTGGAGGATCCCAGTACCAGCGTAAGCAACCGGATCCAAGCGACTTCATACATCATCGAGACTCCGCCTGAGACCGCGACACACAAGAGCACCAGCGTGAATGCGGCTCGTCGCAGGGACGGCTGGGCATCCGCGTCGCGACCGCTCGGAACCTCAGGCTCCGTCGGCTCTACCGGTTCGGAAGATCTCGCAAGGACCAGTGCGAGCACGCCCGCGCCGATGTTCAACACCGCCCCGGTGATGATGGAAAAGTGTAGCCCGAGGGTTCGAATCAGGAAGAATCCGGCGAGCAGACAGCCGGCCACGGCTCCGAGACTGTTAAGAAAATAGAGGCGGGAAATCAGGGGCCCGACACTGGAAAGGGAACGGATCATGTGCCGGCTCAATACCGGTAGGGTTCCGCCCATGAGGAACGTCGGAAGGAGGATAGAGATCACGCAGGCGACGAGTTTCCCGCCGGCCAGTCCTCCCGCGCTCACTCCAAACAGATTGACGGCAGCCAGGAATGCGGACCTCGACGCATGGAAAATGGGCTCATACATCAGTGCGTATACACCGATCCCCAGCTCCAGATAGGCATAGAACTTCAGTGGGTTCTTCACCCGGTCCGCGCGTCGGCCCAGTAGGTGTCCGCCCATCGCCAGCCCGCCCATGAACGTGCAGAGTACAATCACCTGCGCCATGCCGGTACTACCGACGAATAGCGCGAGATACTTGGACCAGAGCACCTGGTAGATCAGGCCCGCAATGCCCGATGCAAAGAGACAGAGGTAGAGGCCCCCGGTCCTGACCTTTCCATCGTACTGTGATCCGGACTGCACGGAGTCCCCGGCAATCGATGCGGATTGCGGGTGATGAGTTTTGCACTTCGGGCCCGGCTCGGTTTGGACCCTCGCTCTCGCCATTACCATAATTCAATTCTCCCGAATCATGTGAAAGCAGGGATCCTGCCAAACATGTGGGACAAATTGGCACTCGAGATTAATCGAATTCAGCCCGGATTCTGAACAATTCCGCGAATATGCGATGGCGGGATTGACTTGTCAGATTTCAGCCCTCCTGCTAGCCTCGATGCTGCCCGAGGGCATGGTGCCTGAATTCCCGAAAGCATCTACTGCAGGTTCGGATTCAGGTAACCGGTAGGAGTATATATAGAAAGGGGAATACAATGAAGGTACCCAGTGTTAAAGACTGCATGACAACAAAGTTGGTTACGCTTTCTCCCGGCACAGATATGGAGGACGCGATTCGAAAACTGCTGAAACACCAGATTTCCGGTGCGCCGGTAGTGGACGCGGATCGTCGGTTGCTAGGGGTGCTGTCTGAGAAGGACTGCCTTCGGATTTTTGCGAATGCAGCCTACAATGTGCTGCCTGGAGCGGTCGTAGAGCAGTACATGTCTACGGAAATCACTACGATCGATTCCGAGGCCGATTTGTTCACTGCGGCGCAGATTTTCCTGAACAATCCGTTCCGGAGGCTGCCGATCGTGGATGAAGAAGGCAGGCTGGTGGGTCAGATCAGCCGCAGGGACGTCCTGAACGGTAGTCACGATGTCTGGGCGGATTCGTCGCCTTTCAAGAAGCAATGGACCGACTCAAAGTACATCCCCGATGAGATTAAAGCGGTGTTGCACTCTCCGCCGACTCATTGATCCGTGCGCGGTTTCTGCCGTAGAAATACCGTATCCGAGCACCTACTGCATTGCGCAGCAGCAGGTTGTGCAAGTTTGCGCGCAGGAAAGACTCTTGCCGTCCCGCTCGGAATTCCCCGGGAAACCAGGTCTGCGATGTGCGATTTTACATTGCGTCCTGCTACTATCTCGCCTACGTTTTTTCGTCTGATTTTGGGTAAAAAGCAAAGCCGGGGCACGCCAGGCGTGCATCCGGCCCACGGGAGTAATGCATGAAAAACATACCGGTGTCCAACGTTCGAAATTTCGTTCTCATGGGTCATTCCCAAAGCGGGAAAACAACGCTAGCAGACGCATTGCTTCATCAGTTGGGGGTTTCGCCGACCATGGGATCGGTCGACAGCGGATCCAGCCTTTGTGACTACAATCCCGAGGAAAAAGAGCGTAAACAGACCATCTGGTGCAAACCGTTTACGGGAACGTACAAGACCAACGGGGGAGTCGAAGCGGAGATCGTTTTCATTGATGCGCCCGGCTTCGTTGATTTTTACGGTCAAGTGGTGGCGGCCAGCCGTGCCGCCGATAATGCACTCATCGTCATCGATGCCTCCTCCGGAGTTCAAGTAGGCACCCAGAGAGCCTGGAAGCGCTGTGACGAGCTCAAACTCCCGCGGGGCATCGTGATTACCGGATTGGACAAGGAGAACACCGATTTCCAGGGAACCGTGGCAACGATCCAGGAGGCGTTCGGAAAGCAATGCGTCCCCGTGCTTTTGCCTGGCCCGGGTCTGACCGCTGAGTACTCGATTCTGGCCAGCACCGATATTCCGGACGACCTCCAGGATACAGTGAGCGAAGTAAAACAATCGATCATTGAGGCCGCCGCTGAAACCGATGATACGTTGATTGAGAAGTATCTTGCCGGCGAGGAATTGACGGCCGAAGAACTTGTCGGCGGACTGCACCACGCAGTCAACGGCGGAACGTTGATTCCAATTTTCGCCGTTGCGGCAAAACAGGAGTTCGGCGTGAAAGAACTGCTGGAGGCGATTTGTCGCTATTTCCCCTCTCCTGCGGATCGCGGGGCAAAGGATGTCGACGGAAACGATATTGCCGTGGCTCCCGATCAGCCGTTTTCCGGCTTCGTCTGGAAGTCCGTACAGGACCCCTATGCGGGTCAGCTCTCGTTCGTCAGGGTGGTGAGCGGGACGATTACTCCTGATACGGAAATCGCCAATGCCAGTCGCGACGGGAAAGAGAAAGTGTCGAGCCTGGTGGGGATCAATGGCGAGAAACAGGACCCCGTGGAATCAGCACAGGCAGGCGACATCATTGCCATTCCCAAGCTCAAGAATGTTCGGGTCAATGATTCACTCTGCGCGCAGGGACATAAAATCATCAGCGCGCCGATCTCGTTTCCGCAGCCGGTGGTGTTTCATGCCGTGGTCCCCAAGAACAAGGGGGAGGAAGACAAGCTTGTCACCGGACTTACGAGAATGGCCGACGACGATCCCACCATTATCGTAATCAAGAACGCGGAAACCGGAGACCTGATTCTTTCAGGACTTGGAGATGTGCAACTCGATATTGCGATTCAGAAAATGCAGAAACGCCAGCACATCGAGCTGGAACTGCACACCCCCCGCGTTGCGTACAGGGAAACGATCACATCCGTGGGGGAAGGAAAGTATCGCCACAAGAAGCAATCAGGCGGACGAGGCCAGTTTGGGGAAGTATACTTGCGCGTTGAACCCATACCGGACGGAGATGATGAATGGTTCGTGAACAAAATTGTGGGGGGGGCGATTCCCAGTAACTTCATTCCGGCGGTTGAGAAGGGCCTGGTGGAGGGAAAGCAGTCAGGCAGTATTGCCGGTTATCCCCTGGAAGGGGTTCGGGTAACCGTTTACGACGGATCCTATCACGATGTGGATTCATCCGAAGTCGCATTTAAGATCGCCGCCTCGCGCGCGCTGCGCGAGGCAAGCGGAAACGCCAGGCCGGTTTTGCTCGAACCGGTGATGGAACTGAAAATTACCGTGCCCGGGGAATTCATGGGTGACATCACCGGGGACATAAGTCATCGGCGGGGAAAAATGCTCGGAATGGAGACGGAAGGGGCCATGCAGATAATCACCGCGGAGGCGCCGCAGTCGGAGTTGTTCAAATACGCGTCGGAGTTGCGAAGCATAACCGGTGGCCGGGGAAGTTTCGAAATGAAGTTCCTCAGGTATGAGCACGTCCCGTCCAACATCACGCAGCAAATTGTCAAAAGCGTAGAAGCAGAAAAAGAAGTCGCCTCGGCTGGATAAATGGAACGGATCTGATGGCAGGACACAGCAAGTGGGCAAACACCAAGCATCGCAAAGCACGCGTCGATGCGAAGCGTGGAAAAATCTTCAGCAAGATTGCGAAGGAAATCTTTGTAGCCGCCCGCCAGGGCGGTGGCGATCCCGAAGCCAACATTACTTTACGGGCCCTGATTCAGAAGGCAAAAACCTACAATATGCCTTCCGACAATATTGACCGGGCGGTGAAGAAGGGCACCGGCGAGGGCGATTCGACCGTTCTCGAGGAACTCATTTACGAAGGGTACGCGCCCGGCGGAGTGGCAGTGCTGGTCACCGCTCTGACCGACAACAAGAACCGGACCGTGGGCGAAGTCCGGCACACATTTACAAAAAACGGCGGAAGCCTGGCCGGCCAGGGCTCCGTTGCGCACATGTTTCATCGAAAGGGCCAGATTTTCATTCAGTCGGATGGAGTGGACGAGGATCACGTGATGGAACTCGTTGTCGAGGCAGGCGCCGAAGATATGAAGCGGGATGACCAAAGCTACGAAATTCTAACCGACCCCACCACGTTCATGGATGTTGTTGACGCTCTGGACCGTTCCGGCATCAACATGACCAGCTCCGAGCTGGCTTTCATCGCCGATACGGAAGTTCCCGTTACCGAGGAATCACAAGCCTCTTCCCTGATTCGCTTTGTCGACGCCCTGGAAGATTTGGAGGATGTCCAGAGCGTGTACGCGAATTTCAATATCGAAGACCACGTGTTGGAAGCGCTCGAGGCTTCTTAGTCCTCGTGCAAGATGCCACGTCCATTCGCGTCCTCGGTATCGACACCTCCCTCCGTTCCACCGGCTTGGGCGTCATCGAGCGAAGCGGGTCCCGGATGATTCCGCTCGGATACGGAACGCTGAAAACCGGGAGAACGGCTCCTCACTCCGAGTGTTTGCTGAAAATATTCCGGGGAGTGAGCGAATATATCGAGCGCTACTCACCACAGTCGGTTTCGATCGAGGGGATCTTCTATTGTCGGAATGTCCGCACCGCCGTGACGCTGGGTCAGGCCCGCGGCGCTGCCATCGCCGCCTGCGCGGCCGCAGGACTCCCCATTTTCGAATACTCGCCGCGGCGTGTCAAACTGGCGGTTTGCGGGTCGGGCGCCGCCCAGAAGGATCAGATCGGGCGTATGATCGTAAAAATACTGTCTCTTGATTCGCTGCCGCCGGATGACGAGAGCGATGCGCTGGCACTCGCGGTCTGCCACCTGAATAGCCTCACTTCCGTGCAGGCATTGGCTTCCAAGCCCCTGTAGGGCTCACCAGGGTTGCCCCTCATCGATTTCGATATCTTGAACACTGTTGCGCAGAATCGGTCTGAATGGATGGTAACCACCGATTCGGGTCGCACTTGTGGTCTGCGGACGACATCTGTACATTCAGGGGAAAAATCGATTTGAGGGCATTGATGACGGCAAGAATTCTGGATGGTAAAGCGATCGCGAAGGAAATGCGGGCTGAGATTGCGGCGGAGACCGCACAACTCACCGCCACCGGGATCGTGCCGGGACTCGGTGTTCTGCTGGTCGGTGATGATCCCGCTTCCCGATCGTATGTCAGTGGCAAGGAAAAGGCCTGTGAGGCCGCGGGGATTTTTTCTCTGGAGAAAACTCTACCCCGCACGGCCGGAAAGGAGGAGATTCTCCGCTGCGTTCAGGATTTTAACGAGGACGACCGGATTGACGGGATCCTGGTCCAATTGCCTCTGCCCAACCGGAGCATTGAGGATGAAGTTGTTGAATCGATTGATCCCCTGAAGGATGTGGATGGGTTTCACCCCGTCAATGTCGGCAAGATGATACTGGGGCAGCCCACATTTCTTCCCTGCACCCCGCATGGGATACTCCAGATTCTGAATCGCTCGGGCGTTGAGATCTGCGGAAAGCACGTGGTGATCCTGGGCCGCAGCAATATTGTGGGCAGACCCCTCGCCAACCTGTTGACCCGTAAGGACGAGATGGGAAATGCGACGGTAACTCTTTGCCACACCCGAACGCCCGACCCCGCCGTTTTCACGCGGGATGCTGACATCGTTATCGCGGCAGCGGGTCGCCGCAACACCGTGACCGCGGACATGGTGAAAGAGGGCGTCGTCGTCGTGGACGTCGGCGTCAATCGTATCGAGGATGCGAGCCGCAAGAGCGGTTTCCGACTGGTTGGCGATGTGGATTTTGAAGAGGTGAGTCTCAAGGCAAGCGCCATCACTCCGGTTCCGGGTGGCGTGGGTCCCATGACGATCACCATGCTGATGCATAATACCGTGCAATCCGCTCGGACTCGCCAGGTCATCACAGGCCCCGGAGCGGACGCATCGCGGTAGTGCCGTGAAAACGATCTACAGGTATTTAGGAAAAGACTTCCTCGTCACCTTCTTCGTCACGCTCCTGGTCTTTACCTTCGTGATGTATATCGGAGCGGTGCTGAAAGCGATCGATCTGATGAGCAGGGGAATCGACGGGGGACTGATTTTCCGGATATTTCTCTCGAATATTCCCTATATCCTATCGTTCACAATTCCTGTCAGTACGCTCACCTCGGTTCTGCTCCTGTTCAGCCGACTTTCGTTCGATGGCGAAATAACGGCATTGAAAGCAAGCGGGTTGACGATGTGGCAGATATGCGCCCCCATCGTTTCTTTGGCTGTTTTCCTGTCGGTGCTGTGCATTTACATCAATTCTTATGCGGCGCCAAACAGCCATTTCGCGCGCAAGAAAATGCTCCACAATATCGGCCTTGACGATCCCCTGGAACTTCTTGAAGAAGGACGGTTCGTGAAAGATTTTCCCGGCATCAGCATCTATGTCGGAAAGCGAACGAAGAATCGGGTGAGCGACATTGTCGTCTACGAATTGGACCACCAGATCGTGAAGCAGAGAATTCGGGCGGAATACGGCGTGATTACCCCCGATCACGAGAATAAGCGGTTCATCGTCGATCTTTACAATGTGCGCATTGACGAGACGGCCGATGACGGTGGGGAGGATGGATCCAGGTACATTAGCGCGGACCATTCCACGGTGCCCCTGAATTATGGTGAAATGCAGAAAAAGAGGCCGCTGAGGAAGAAGACCCGCTCTCTCACCATGCCGGAGCTCATGGGTGCGGTGAAGGACATCCGCTCGAAGTATCCGGATCTCAAGGAGGAGGGTCTACTCCAACGCCGGCGTGCGGAAATGGTGATAGAGGTTTCTGAGCGCCTTGCAATGTCTTTTGCCTGCATTTCATTCGCATTGATCGGAATTCCATTAGGGATGAAATCTCGAAGAAAGGAGTCCTCTGCCGGAATTGCCATCAGTCTCGTCTTCATGTTTGTATTCTATTTCTTCGTCATTCTCGCCGACACAATGGTCGACAAACCTGCCCTGCGGCCGGAGCTGATCGTCTGGATTCCCGTTTTTATCGCGCAATTCGTGGGAATTCGGTTAATCCAGAGATGTAACTGACGTCTCCCTGCCTTCCCGTTTGCCGGGCAGTCACTCCGAATTCTCCTTCAGGCTGAGTCACTGCACTCAAACTTGAAAAACTTGTTGACACAACGCTGACGAATTCTCCTCAAATTTGCATTTAAAGCTCTCTCTATCGAGAAACTATGGATCGAAATTGTACAAATTTGAACAACTTTGGCGTCTATTTAGAAGGGTCTACGCATAACGACGTATAATAACGCCCTTATTGATCGGAAGTTACAAGATATGCCAGTGATAGCCGAGTAATTCAAAGAATCGATTAAATGTTCAGTTGGTAAGGGTTATGCTTTTTACACTCCATGTCAGGAGGCCCGAAACCGCTGAGGGTGAAATCGTGAATCATTCGCGATTCCACGCGGAAGCACTCGCAGGAAAGAAGACTACATATGAGCAACCGCACTTTCTATATCGGCAGGGATTCAGCCGGAAATATATCGGACTCGTCCTCCGCCCGTTCCGCCACAGGCGGATTCACTTTGGTGGAGACCCTGGTGGCCATGCTGGTCGCCGCTGTTCTGTCCGTCGGCGTTGTACATGGGGTCACCGTTGCCAAGAGCCTCAATTCCGCGAACGAGCAACGGATGGTGGCTTTCGGAATGTGCAAATCCCAGATCGAGGAACTGAGCCGACAGGAATTTGACCTGATTGCGTCGCTGCCTGATGAAGACATTCGACTCTCGCATTTAGGAGAGCAGTCCCGGTCAGCTCTTAAGTGCAAGCGTGTCACGGTTGTCACCGAGCATGCCAACCCGATTGAACACAAAGAGATCCGCAGCACCGTGGTGTGGCGCTTTCGCGGTGATGTGAAATCTGAAACTGTCGCCACCAACGTATATCGGAAATGATGAAAAAAACTCTATCTTCGAAATCTTCACAAGCCGGCTTCACCATAATTGAGGTCGTGCTGGCGTTCTTTGTCCTTGCGATGGTGATGAGCGTCGTATTGAGCACGCAAATGTATGCGATGCGAGAGGCGAGTGGAGACTCGCTCCACGCGCAGTATATTGATTACGCGAGAGCCGCCGAGCAGGTGCTTGTGAATATCATTCAGGCACAGACGGCGATCGGTGTTACCACCAATGGCCTGGAAGCCTACGGCATGGACTACACCCGGGCGTTTACCATTCGGTTCATAGACGAAGACGACGATCCAACTACCGTGGAAAACAACCGGTTGGTGATTGATCCCGATTTGTCAGTGCAAAACGATGAAACCATTGTCTGCGAATATGTTTCCATCCTTGAATCCGAGGAAATGTTCCGAGTCATTTCTTCGAGCCCCACATCCGCAGTTATCATGTTTCACGTAGGCGAACTGGCGCTCGAGGAAGGGAAAGCCAGGCTGGGGCGGAATTACCATGGAGTGGAAGTGCGCTTGAGTGCTACACCGCGCAACAGCGCCATGTTTAGAAAATGAGGAGCAAGACGCATGTTTGAAGCAAAGTCAGATCCCCGCGCCGGTGTCGCTCTCGTCACCAGCCTGGTCGTCATGTTGGCCGCATTCGCCATCATTGGCGCCGTTCTTACATACGCAACGCAGAGCGCCCGCGTAACGCGACGGGCAATCGATCACCAGCGCGCGCAAATCGCGGCGGAAGCAGGTCTCGACTACGGAATCGATCAGATCCTGCGCCTCATGCGCCAATATCAATTCACGCTGGATGAGGATGAGTTGCAGGAACTGGTCGACAAGTTGTCGACGCCCCCCTCCGTGTACGGCTACAAGTACGAGACACCGATGAGGCAATCCGCATTTGACATAGAAATTGAGTCGGACGTCAATGTCGGCGAAATTGTAGATGGAAACTTCAAGGGCTCCGTCGGACGCTACCAGTACATTACCGTCCGCTGCGGCGCCGTGAATCCGAAATCAGGCGTAGGCGCGGTCGTGAAGCAGCAGTTGCAGGCGCTTTCTCTCTTCTACATTCGCTTCGGTGTTTTCTACGAAGAGGATCTGGAAATTCTTCCCGGCCCGCGCATGATTTTCAGTGGTCCCGTGCATAGTAACGGTGATTTGTACCTCGGCGGCCCTCTTGAGTTTAACGATAGGCTCACGACACCTTCCGACGTTTTCCATCGCCGAAAGAATTCCGGTGAAGCGCAAGGCGAAGTGATGATCATGGACAACTATGGAACGCTGAGATCGATGCTGAGCGGCGGTACCGCGATGGACAGTGCGCATGATCAGTTTACCACCGAATCGCTCGGACGTTGGGGGGGGCAGGTCAAAACCGGCGCTCACAACGTTTCAAGACTGGACCCCCCGATTAATCCGAACGACGAACCTCATGATTTGATCGAGCGGGCGCTTGACATGTCCGACCCTGACTACGATCCCATGACAGAGTCGGAAAAATTTGAAAACAAGGCGATGCTCAAGATTCACGTCGATGCATCCGGGACGCTTTCAGCTACGGACTACAATGGGCAGGATGTCACGCATCTGTTGACGCAGGCAGAGTTGGATCCGAGCGGGACCTACGATGGAAATGAGATGTACAGCAAATCCGGAGACGGTAGCTATGACATGCGCACCGATGGCAGTTACGACACGACCAAAACGTTCAAAGACCAGCGGGAGAATACGACCATGGCGCCGGTCGACATATACGTTGACCAGCTATTGGAGCAGATCCCGGACCTCTACAGCGGCACCGCATACAGCGCCGCAAGCGGTCGGGGAATTGTTTACGTAACCCGCGACGACCCCGATGGAGCCGGCGGTGCACAGCCGGTGGTTCGAATTAGAAACGGCCAGGAACTTCCCGACGGCGGCCTGAGTTTTGCGTCCGATCTTCCTGTCTATATCGAGGGCGACTTCAACGTGGATGGCGATGTAAAGCCCGCTCTCGTCACCGGAGACGCGGTAACGTTGTTGTCCACGGAATGGCAGGACGCGCGGAGCCGGGCGGGGATTGACGTCAGGCGGGCATCCAGCACCGATTACAACGCGGTCATTATGACCGGAAATACCGACAGCGAGTTTCCGACCGCGGACGTGAAGGGCGCGTACAACGGGGGCCTGGAAAATGTACTGCGTTTTCAAGAGAATTGGTCCGATCAAACCGTCCAGTTCCGCGGATCGATTATCGACATTTGGAAAAGCGAAATTGCGGACTCCGCATGGCACTACGGTTCCTATTACACGGCGCCGAATCGCGACTGGGGGTACGATGAACTGTATCGCACCGATGCCCCTCCGGGCATTCCTAGGCTGTTCGGCCTGGAAGAACTTGCCTGGACGCGTTCGACCTTCGAGGCAGAGGGATGGACATACGGTTCCAGGAATGTCGCGTCGCCCAACGGCCTCATATCTCCAAACCAAATCTACTGACAAGAAGCGGCGGAATCGGCGGCTTTCCGCAGCGCTTCCACTCCTGCTTTCGGCCCGGCAGGATCCTGCAGGATCCCCGTGCCTGCCAACAGTAGATTGTCCCGGCCAAGATTTCGGACATTGGCGCCGATCGTTTTCGGGTTCAAGCCGCCGGAAATTGCGGGCAGGATCGGGGCGTGGCTTGCCCATTCCCCCTTCGCGGCCTCGTGCATGCCGTAAATATCCTCTTCCGTGTCTACGAGGTAGCTTTCCAGCATGCCCGCCCGGAAATAGTCGCCTCCAAGCAATCGGACCATTTTTACGATGACCGCCGCCGCGATTCCCTGGCCGGCTGCGCGTCCAAGGGCCTCCCGGCCTCCACAGTGGGCATAAATCGGGACATCAATATCGGGGTGTTCGCGAAGGATCTGTAGAGACGCAAACGACGAGGAAAAGAAATTGAGCATGAGACCGCCGGCGCCCGCGTCAATCGCTGTTCGTGCATTGTCCACGATGCGGTCCGGTGACGTCGAAATGTGAGCGGCGTAAAGAACTTTCTGGCCGGTTTTATCCTGTGCTTCCCGAAGTGCCTTGGAGACTGCCTCCACCCGCTCCCGCAACGGGCAGTAGGCGGGATTCATCATTTTTTCGTCATCTTTGATGAAACAGATTCCTCCAAGCGCGGCCTGATAGGCAAACTCGGCGACCTCATCAGGCTCCAGACCCGCGGTGGGTTTCACGATGGTGCCGATCAACAATTCGTCCTTGGTGAGTCCCACCACTTCGCGGGTCCGCGTGATGCCGAACGCGGGACCCGGAAACGCGGCTTCCATTTCCGCCGGAATTTGGAAATCGACGAGTCTGGACTTGTCGTAAGATCCCAGGGCAAAAGTCGGTCCACCAATCATCGACAACCACAGGCATGAAAATGCGGATTGCTGGATGTCCATGTTGGCGATCGGGTAGAGGAGGGTAATATAACCTCTCCCCGTCCCTGTCTCCCGAACTTCGAGCACTTCTCCCATTGATTCGGTGAATCGCGCGGTTGGCTCGGTCTGCGCAACCCAGGGGGCGGTCGTTTCCAGGATGACAAGGTCCTGGGCGACCTGCGCGAGATCGCCCTGGGTCTCAAGGTAATAGGTAGCGACGACGGAATCTTCCGGTCCGTGTATTCTGTTCATGAGTATTCGTTCCCGCCAATATCAGGTACGCTGGTTCCAACTTGTTTACAGGGTCTTGAGCCACAGTGAAATCTCGTTCATGTCCTCCTTGAACATCAAGGACCCGGGTACGATCACGTCGGCTCCCGCCTTTCGAAGTTTTGGTACGGTGTGACGCCTGATCGCTCCGTCGGCCTCGATTCGATACCGGTGATTCGCCTTCTCGCGAATCGAAACGAGCTGCCGAATTTTTTCGCACGTTCCCTGCGCGACATCATCGATTCCCTTCACGCTGAATCCGGTGCCCAGCACACATACGATTTCGAGCCGGTGCAAATAATCCGTGATCATTTCAACGGGGTGCTCAATTGCCAGGGAGATGCCGGGTTTGATGCCCCGTGCTTCGATTCGATCCAGCATGCCGCCGATATCATCAGTCGTATCCGGATAGAACAGGACAATATCCGCGCCCGCATCTGCAAACGCTTCCACCCAGGCGTCCGGTCTGCGCATGATCAGGTGTACCTCCAACGGACGTTTCGTCTCTTTTCGAACGGCCGCCACAAGATCGGGGAAAAACAGCATGACCCCCTCGGCATAAGATCCGTCGGATACGTCTATGTGATACATGCTCGCATACGGATCCGTCCGCTTCACTTCTTCCGCGAGGCGGGCCAGGTCAGCGGACCACAGGGAGACCGAAGCCTCTAAACCAGGTTTTTCCATAACAAAGCGGGGACCATTATCACGGCGGGGTTGAAAGTGGAATTCTATTCTTCAGCCCAGGCAATCGCGGCCCCGTGGCCGGCGCCGATATGGGAGAGATCGTACCGCGGGCCGTCCACTCGGTACCCGCCCTGGACCGGATCTTCCGCCAACAGGATCGGCGTATCGAGATCGATCCAATCAAACCCGCCAATGCCGGCGGCAAAGTGCGTGCTGAATCCCATGGCAAGACGTGTTTCCACCATGCCGCCGATCATCAATCGAATTCCTCCCTGCTTGGCTATCGCGGCGATCTTTTGTGATGCCACAACGCCCGACTTAACGAGCTTTATATTAATTGCCTGCGCCAAACCATCCCGACAGATCCGCTCGGCATCGGCTACGGATCGGCAGCTTTCGTCCGCGGCAACCGGAATCGGAGATTCCCGGGATACACGTCTGAGACCTTCCCAATCGTCTCTCGGTACGGGTTGTTCGAGGAGCTCAGGAACAATATCGATTTGCCCCAGCGATTCGATCATCCCCAGTGCCTCCTCCGCGGTATACCCTTCGTTTGCGTCAAGCAGAAGGCGACACGTGGGATGGCCGATGCGGATGGCGCGCAGCCTTTCCAGATCGGCGTCGGTGTCCATTCCCACCTTGGTCTTGATGCTCTCGAAACCTGCTTCATCGTACTGTCGCGCAAGCTCCTCTGCCTCGTCGGGTTCGCAGATTGGAATGGTGATATCCGTGGTCAGTGAGTTGGATGCCCCCCCGAAATACTGATACAGCGGCATTCCAAGGTGCTTTGTGTACGAATCAAGGATTGCCATTTCTATGCCTGTTCTCGCGGATGGCGCATCGGGAAAATCCTCTTCGAGCCGCATCGCGATCCGGGGAAGATCGGTGGGACTCTGTCCAACCACGAGGGCCTGTCCCCGGTTGATGACTGACAGCAGGATGGCCTGGTTCTCCACGGTAACCGGAGGGAGGGAAGGGGACTCTCCCCACCCGACCGTACCGTCTTCTAGAACAATTCGTACCCCCACATTCTCGACATGATCCAGGCGCGTGGAGGCAATGACAAACGGCGCGCGGAGGGGGACATTCAGCGGGCGTGCCTCCAGGGATGCAATGGGTGCGGGAAGGTTCATTGAGTTACGTGAATGGTAAAATTTGAAGATTGATTTCGTTGCAGTCCAGCACTAAAAGTGTTGCGTATGCTCAGTGCCGACGAACGCAGCGTTGATATTGAAATCGACGGAAAGAGTTTTCCGGTGCAGTTGCGCCGGCATCGCAGGGCCAGGAATTATATCCTCAGGGTGGGAGATGATGGGCGAATCCGGATGACGGTTCCCCGCTTCGGCACCCGGCGCGAGGCGCATTCATTCGCTCTGGGCCAACGGGAATGGCTCTCTGCGCAACTTCGCGAACATCATGTCCGACAGCGATCGTTGCGGCTGGTACACGGATCCACCTTCATGTTGCGGGGGCTCCAGGTCACCGTCAGCGTCGAGGAGGATCTGTTCGGCTCAACCATCCGGTTTGGCGACGAAGTCATTCATTCCCGGAATCGTCCTCCCGATCTGAAAGCAGCGGTCACACGCCACCTGCGCAGCCTGGCCCGGGTCGAGATTCCTCTTCGCGTATACGATCTCGCATCGGAAATGGGCCTGCCGGTCCCTGCCATTTCAGTGCGGGCTCAAAAGACCCTCTGGGGCTCCTGCTCTCAATCGGGCCGGCTCTCTTTGAACTGGAAACTGATTCTCCTCCCGGACTGGGTGCGCGATTATGTGATCATTCATGAACTCATGCATCTCGTCGAATTCAATCACTCGGACAATTTCTGGAAGCGCGTTGAAGAGTCTTTTCCGGAATACAAGAAGGCGGAGTATTGGCTGAAGACACAAGGCGAAAGGATATGGTGATTACAATATGACGGACGGCCCAGCTGAAAAGGCGCAGACACGCACAGGATCTATCCCGATCGGGGTGGTTTGCAATTGCGAGTGGATGTCAAATGCTACTGAACTCAGCCGGTTTGTCGGCGAATCGGGATTTGAATGTGTGGACATTCCCGCCTGGCCGGTCGAAAAGGTGAAGGAACTGACCGAGGCCGGATTGAAACTCGGAACCGTGCAACTTCCGCAGCCCTGGGGTGACCTCGCGTCAGGGAACGAAAGAAAGAGAAACAAGGCAATCGACACTTGCGCCGAATATGCCGCATCACTTTCCGAATACGGCGCCCGCCACTTCTTTGTGTGTATTTTCCAGGAAGAGGGGGAGACCAACCGGAGGAAGAGCATGGACCAGGCAATCCAGGGATATGGCCGGTTGTGTGATGCTCTTGCGAAACTTCCCGGCGGCGGTGCCCGAATCGTCGTGGAAGGTTGGCCGGGGCCATCTCCTGAGTTGCCCGTCCTGGCATGCACGCCGGAAGGATACCGGGCACTGCTGGACGGCGTTGGTGCGGAGAATCTGGGCGTGAATTTCGACCCCTCCCATCTGATTCGAATGGGAATCGACTCGGTGCGATTTGCGGAGGAGTTCGTTCCCCGAATCTACCACGCCCATGCGAAAGACACGGAAATCCTGGGGGAGGGGTTGTACGAATACGGCAATTCACAGGCGGCGACTTCTCCGCTGGATCGCGCATTCGGCGATACCTACTGGCGGTACACAATCCCCGGTCATGGCTGCGCTCGATGGGGACGGCTGCTTGAGATCCTGGCCGGAGCCAAGTACGAGGGAAGAATTACCATTGAACTAGAAGACATGAACTTCAACGGAACCCAGGCCGGAGAGAAACGGGGATTCATCGCCTCTCGGCAGTTCCTGGAGAACGTTTAACCGACCGGGGGACTATTGTTTTCCAGGGACTGGAAGATCTTTCCAAGGCCTGAAGCGATAAGCCTCTCTACTTTTGTACCTTACGCAGATCGTACACTTCGTTTCCCGGGTGTTTTCGGAGATCTTCGATCACCCGGTCTGCAATATGGCCGCGCGTCATGGCGAAGTGATGCTTGAATCCAAGGTGTCCGATCTGGATTAGCGCTTCCTGGAGTCCGGGCACTTCGGCGACCCCACCGGACCCGAAGTAGTTCTTCGGCAGCTGGTCTTCGGTAACCCGGCCTTCGGTAAAATACCACATGACTTTCCCGTTGCCGATCGTGCATCCGCCGATCGTCGTGTCGGTTGGAAGAAACCGCCCTTGAATCGTTCCCACACCGCTGTTTTTCCCGTAGTCGTGATCCAGGATTCCGTGTGTTTCCACGTAGTGACTGTTTGGAATCAACCACGCGGTGTCGTGCGGGCCACAGTGCATAAACGCGAACTTGTCCGGCTCGCTGTCCTCCCAGTTGTTATTCCAATCCTGGCAGGCTACTGCGTCGCCTGAATACTTGCGCAGTAAATGCATTGTGAGTCCGGTGCCCAGATCGACTTCACAGGCAGTCGGCACCACGTGTCCGTCATCCCGTCCGTGATTGAGGTAGCTGACGGTCGCGCACGGTGAAATTTTGCGTAGTTCCTGAAACTCGGTCCAACATCGCAGCCCGATTACCTCCGGCTCAAACTCGGTGATGTAATCGTCCATTACGACCAGCAACCGTACCTGTTGATCAAACGCCTCTTCGGAAGCACGCTCCCAATTGGTGTACCCTCGCAGATGGCCGGCCCGGGTCTGGTACTCGGATCCCTCCGGATCCACTTTGTTCATCTGATCGAACACCTTGGACAAATCCGCGGTTTCAATACTCAGGCCGTTCTTGGCCGCGGTGAGTTCGTCGTAGCGGCACGTCATGAAGGGTGTCGTTCGCGCTCCCACGGCCAGAAGTACGGTTCCGTCCAGGATGTTTTCGCCCCCGGCGCAAGGTTCCGGCTTCAGTGGTTTGTAAGGATCTTTACCGGTGCCTTTGGCGATCGAACTGACCGTCTCAATATTACTCTCGAATGCTTCGCTCCGGGGATCTGTGACATGTGGCGAAAGCTTTACGAATGGAATGTTGTATTGCTGCAGCACATCCATGGCCGACATCATGCCGCAAAAAGAATCTCTTCGCTCTTCCCAGCCCATTTCGTTGACCCGGTCGGGATAGGCATGAAGAAAAATTGTGTCGCCTCGCTTTCCCGCGTTCAGAAGGGCCGGCAGCATCCCCGACTCGTCACCGAAATTTGGAAGGCTCCAGAGAATTGCATCATACTTTCCCTGCTGAGTCTCCAGCCATGCGGCCCAGCGGCGACCTTCGTCGCGCGTTTGGACGGCGCCCAGCGATGTTTCACCCTCCTCCATGAGCAGCGAGTCGTGCCCGAGCTGAGACAGAACCGCAGGAATCTCCTGCCGTGCCTGCTTCATGTACTTTGGTGGAAAAAAGCTTCGATTCCCCAGACCGATCGCGAAGGTTGCCATATCTGATGTCTCCTTTGAGTATCATGGAGGCATCGGTAGGGGGGGTCAACCTTCCACGTCGAAATTGACAGATCGCTCTTTCGATCCGTTTCTGCTATTCTGACGGGATACATTTCGAGAGGCCATGGCCGAATATCAACAGCAATTCAAGTCCTGCGGTAACAATGTTCAGGTTGCCCCCGACGCTTTCATCGAGCATCCGGAAACGATGGAGGTTGGCGACAATGTTACGTTTGGCCGGGGGTTCCATATGATTGGAAATCCGCGAGAGTGCCGAATAGGCGCGAACGTAGCCTTCTTCAATAACACGTTCATCCAAGGATCTCCCGCCAGGTTCATTCTCGATGAACATATCGAGTTTTATCCCGGTACCTACATTTCTCTCGGGGAGTTGGACACCAGTTTCGTAGATGTCGGCCATCATTGCCACTTCGCTCCCAACTGTGTCCTGTATGGCTGGGGCGGACTCTCGATAGCCGCCTACTGCAGTATTGCGGCACAGACCGTATTTGCCACCGTGGGGCACCACGACGAAATTACCTCCGAACCCATGACGCTGACGGGGGAAAAAACCGGCCCGATTACCTTGGAAGAAGACGTTTGGATCGCGGCAAACGTGACCGTGACTGCGAATACCCGGATTGCGCGCGGATGCGTGATCGGGGCGAACGCCGTGGTGACTCGTGACACAGACCCGATGGGTGTGTACGCAGGGGTCCCGGCCCGGCGGCTGAGGGAGCGGTGATTCTGCTTGATTTATCCGGGCGTCCAATAGAAGGTGCAGATGCTGAAATCGGGGCGTAGCTCAGCCTGGTAGAGCGCTACGTTCGGGACGTAGAGGTCGCTGGTTCAAATCCAGTCGCCCCGACCATCATAACCTGGTGAACTTGTTCTCCGCAGCTTCCAGGTTCGAACCCGTTGCTCTCAGGCGAGGGACTGATTCAATCGCCGATTCCACCTCCGTTCCGGCTCGTGAAGAAGATCTTGAAATTTTAACCAGAGAACTATAATTGCCACAAAGGAGGAATCCATGCACCTGGCCCGTTTCCCGAGAATTCATTTTGCCCATTTGCCGACCCCGCTTGAACCGATGGAGAGCCTGACCCGGGAGTTGGGGGGGCCGACGCTTTGGATCAAACGCGACGACTGCACCGGACTGGCGGGCGGCGGCAACAAGACCCGGAAGCTGGAGTTTCTCATCGCCGACGCGCAGGAACAGAAATGTGACACCATCATTACCCAGGGCGCGACGCAGTCCAACCACGCGCGGCAGACAGCAGCAATCGCCGCAAAAATGGGGTACGACTGCCACCTGCTCCTGGAGGATCGGACCCGATCCGGGGATGAGGAGTACCTCTACAACGGGAATGTCCTGCTGGATCAACTCTACGGCGCAAAACTCTCAACGTATCCCGCCGATACCGACATGAATGCCGCAATGGAGCACGTCGCGGAAGACCTGAAGTCGGCCGGCCGGAAGCCCTACATCATTCCCGGCGGTGGTTCCAACCGGGTTGGCGCCCTGGGATACGTGAACTGTTCGATGGAGATGCTATCGCAGGCCAACGATCGGGGCCTTCGAATCGATCACGTGGTACATGCCACGGGGAGTACCGGCACACAGGCCGGACTGGTTACAGGGTTTGTTTCCATGAATACCCGGATCCCCGTACTGGGAATCGGGGTTCGAGCTCCGCGCGAAGCCCAGGAGCAGAACGTTTTCCGCCTTGCCGCGGAAACCGCGGACTTTGTTGGCGCGCAGGGGGCCGTGCGCCGGGAGCACGTAATCGCAAATTGCGACTATGTCGGCGATGGATACGGCCTCCCCACGCCGGGAATGATTGAAGCGTTGAAAATGCTCGCGCAAACCGAAGGCATTCTTCTCGATCCTGTATATTCCGGCAAAGGCATGGCGGGGTTGATCGACTTGATTCGTAACGGAAAGTTCAAAGAAGGCGAAAACGTCGTCTTTGTGCACACGGGCGGCGCGCAAGGTCTGTTTGGGTATAGAAAAGCATTCGATTTCCCTGTCTACACGTGAGCTTCGGATGAAGGAGAAGACGGTAGGAATTCTTGGCGGAATGGGGCCGGATGCAACGGTGGATCTGATGGCTCGCGTGATCCGATCAACCCCGGCGGATGACGATGTCGATCACATCCGAATGTTGGTGGACAACAATCCCAAGGTTCCATCCCGAATCAAGGCGATCATCGATGGCACCGGAGAGAGTCCGGCCCCGTGCCTGATCGAAATGGCTCGTGGCCTGCAACGACTCGGAGCCGACTTCCTGGTGATGCCGTGCAATACGGCACATTTCTACTTTGAAGAAATTCATGCGGGGATTTCTATTCCTTTTGTGAACCTCGTCGAATTGACAGTGGAGGCCGCGATGTCGCGTATGTCCGACCTGGGGAAAGTCGGCCTGCTTGCCTCAACCGCAGTGCAACTGACGGGTCTCTATGATCGGCACTTCACGGCGAAAGGCGTTGAAACTCTGTTTCCACCTGATCATCGGCAGGACGAGGTGATGAAATTGATCCGCAGTGTGAAATCGAGTGCGATAGAGGAGGGGGACATTCCCGGACTGAACCAGGCCGCCGAGGCCTTAGAAGGGAAGGGGGCCCAATGCCTGGTTATTGCCTGCACAGAGATCTCCGTAGTGTCCGACCGGCTGCGCACGAAACTTCCTGTCCTGGATACGTCGCAGATCCTGGCGGATTACATTGTAAAGACCGCGCGCTGATTTCATACTTTGAAAATGAGCCAACGTATTCCTATCACCATGTGCCACGGAATCCGGCCTGATCAGGCGGAAAAACCTCTGACTCAGGAACACTTTGAATCCTTGATTCGGATCCTGGCAGAGTTGCGTTGCACTTCAATCAATTACGATCAACTTGATGCCTGGCGAAACGGGAAGGGCTCATTGCCCGAACGACCCATCCTCATCGATTTTGACCATCCTATGAAGTCGATGCTCGTGGAAGTCCATCCCGTTCTGGCTCGCTATGGATTTCGCGGAAATCTGTTCATCAATACCGGCGTGATGAAGCCGGGGGAATTGCCTGCAGGGTATGGGGAATGCATGACCTGGCCTGAGATTGGTGAATTGATCGAAAGCGGATGGCATATCGGAGCTCACACCGTGAGTCATCCGGACCTCTCGCAGTTGAGCCTTGAGGACCCGGGTGGTGACATGTTGCGCGCCGAGTTGGAGGAGTGCGACGAGACAATCCGAAAGCATCTTGGAATTCTCCCTCGCGATTTTGCCTTTACCGGCACAAGTTTCAGCTCCGTCGCGCGTGCCGAAGTGGCGAAGCGGTATCGATTCGGGCGGCTGTGGATTACCCAGGCTCATTACGACGTGGACGGCGAAAAGGTCCGGTATGCCGAATTGGTAGGGATTGACGGAGATGACGAGGCTGATGGTGGTCCTCCGTCGGCGGCAAGATATATTACGAAGCAAACAGATCCCTATCTCCTGCCGTCCATGGAGATTCAGGCTTTGATCTACGAAGCCGGAGCTTTCAGAAATTATGTCGAGGGGTCTTTTGCGTAGCGCCCGCGACCGGGAGGACGAAGATTCCGCTACATGATGTCAGCGTATTTCGATTCAAACAGTTCCCGGCATGTACGGGACTCTTCTTCACTGAGGCCGACATAGGGCGGGAGGACCTTGTTTGAGAATGAAGGATCTCTAAGCCAGATAAAGGTCTTGTCAAAACTACCGTCGATCATGTCGCGCGTGACATGGGCAAAAAGATCTTCGCCGACTTCCCAAAAAAGCCTGGTTATTCGAAACAGTTCATTCAGGTCCCGATTGACTCCGGCTTCAAAAAACTTCCAGGATGTGTCCGGAAAGAGCACATCAAAACTGCACAAGAGTGAACACTCTCCAAGCGTGCAGCCCATTGCGAAATTTCCTTCTAAGAAGAAGTGCTGCAACTCCGGTGAATTTCGCATCAGGTCCGCTGTTCGTGCATAATCGGTGGAACTGTTTTTGGTGGCCACCAGGTTTGGGACTTCTCCGCAAATGCGGTGATACTCCGGGCCCGTAATGATTCGCTTTGTCCGGGGCAGGTTGTAGTGCAGGAATCGGCAATCGGGAAATCTCCCGCAGACCGAAGTGAAAAAATTCATTGCTTCGAGTTCATCCAATGCACCCCAGCAGGGCATGGAAATCTGAAACATTCGAATTCCCTTGTCGTAAGCGTATTGAAGGCGGTCGATGATGTGTCCCATGGAAAGGCCGATCACACCGATCTGAGGGTCGATGCCGTCTTGGACCGTCAGTCGGGCAAAAATATCGACCACTTGGTTGAATTGGGCATCTGTAAGTGCATATCCCTCTCCAGCCGTGCCCATGAGATAGATACACTTGTACTTGCTGTCGAGCGCCCCTTGGACGTGTCTTTCGAATGCAGGGATGTCCAGTTCGAATGTTTCAGTCCAAGGCAACATGCACGCGGCAAGGTTTTCCTGCTGGTAGCGCTTCGGACAAGATTGATTGGTCATTATTGTTCGCTTTCCTGTTCACTGAGTTAGCAATCACGGTTCCATCGTCTTCTCTCTAAGAATTGGGTGATTGGTCTATGCTGTCAATACTACCCTGACTTCCCCCGCATGAATCATGATCTCGAGGCCACCCCTAGGACTTCTTTTCGAAGATCCCGCATCGTGCACAGCCCCTCCCATTCGCCGTATTTCATGGGCCGCGCCCCGGTCTTGCGCTTGTGCCCGAACTGATTCCGGTACTTTGCGAAGATCTCCTCCACGAAACTCCGGGTCCCGATCACCACCCCGTCGGTGAAGTACCTCACCCGGCACTGCATCAGCTCCTGCCGGCTCAGCTTCCCCCCTTCCTCCACCACCTGCCGCACCTTCCCGGGCGATATCCCGTGGCGTTTC
>Ga0315336_1003190_pt1 | contig 22565 bp, 21 predicted proteins | sample ASW5metaG_FD_204512 | JGI IMG/M metagenome (GOLD analysis project Ga0315336, IMG submission 204512) | Ammonia-oxidizing marine archaeal communities from Monterey Bay, California, United States - ASW #5 | ecosystem: Environmental > Aquatic > Marine > Intertidal zone | place: USA: California... | reverse complement strand
GCGATCATCCGGAAGAGATAACCAAAGTCGAAACAAGTGCCGCCGTTGCTTTGGATCTGGCCAGTCCTTGAAGCCGGTGCGATCATGCAACTGGTTATGATTGTAGACGAATTGCATATCACCAGGCTCCAACCGCATTTGCAGATACAAATCCGGATCATTTGCCAGCGCATCAAACATATCAAGTGCTTCTATATGCATTTCGTCTGGTTTTTTGGCGCTTGAAAATCGCTTTGCGCTGTTAATATATTGTCGTTGATAGAAGACGGTCAGGTTTCCGTTGAACCAATTCAGTACCGGGATATTCATATAGGGCTCGGCTCCCTCCGGGATTTCTCCTCGTCGATCTGTCGCAATGGGTTCAAACAGCTTTTCCAAGAGATCTGGCCGTTGTTTTCGCATCCGATTATAAATTGTCAAGGCGCTCACAAGCATTGAAAGCCCGCCTTCCATTGCATCTCGCAGACAAAGCAACCCAACCACATCTGAACTATCCGTATGAAAGCTCTGCCGAGAGGATGTGAGGTAAATGCGCGTGTTCGGATCTTGCGAGCTGGCGCCTGTATCCCGAACATGGCCCAAGATATGTCCTTTGGCGTTTTGCGATCTTGCCCGCCCAATATGGGCGCCAATCCCGCAAAAAATAGTTGCGGCCATTTCTTGGGTATACCCTGTGACCGGTAGCCCTCGCATAACCTCAACGCCACAGCCGGTACGCAATTTTTCCTGTAACAATTTCAAATGATGCCCGAATTCGGGAAGTGGAAATTCCTCAGCTGTAATTTCTCCAACATCTTTCCCCAGCGAAAGATAATGCTGCGCCGCAGCTTCCAGCTCGGCTATCTGTTCATTGGTGAGATTGACAAGCCATTTTTCAGGAGCCTGCGCCATTTCCGATCCGATCCAAGCAGCCGGTCCGGTTATTTCTTCGGGGAGTGTTTTTTCTTTGGACATATCAAACTCGATTTATTTCCGGATATTAATTGATCAATCAAATTGCAGAATAAATCAAAATACGTAATAACTAAACCGAATATAAAACCAATCGCTCCGGGATAAACGCCACGACGGGAGGGTCTTGCAGTTCCTATGGAAATCAAACAAATTCCGGCCGGTGTCCTGAATGTAGGTTATCTGGAGTACGGCCCGACCAATGGTTGGCCTGTTTTCCTATGCCATGGTTTTCCCTATGATGTGCATGCTTACGAGGGGGCCGCTTCGCTTCTGGCGGATGCCGGTGCGCATGTATTTGTCCCCTTTCAACGAGGCTACGGATCAACGTCCTTCCTGCGTCCGGACACGCCCCGATCAGGAGAGCAGGCCGCCCTTGGACAGGACCTCCTTGCATTTATGGATGCTTTGAAAATAGAGAAAGCCATTGTCGCCGGATATGATTGGGGTGGCCGCGCAGCCTGCATTGTCTCCGCCTTATGGCCCGAACGAGTAACCGCTCTGGTCTCTGGAAATTCCTACAATATCCAGGATATCGCCAATGCCATGGAACCGGCGGCACCAGAATTAGAAGCCAGTTTCTGGTACCAATATTATTTTCATTCCGAGCGCGGCAAACGAGGGCTTGAAAAAGACCGCAGAGCAATTGCGTGTCTGCTCTGGAAGATGTGGTCGCCAACCTGGGATTTCGATCAGGCTGATTTTGATAAAACAGCGCCCGCCTTTGACAATACGGATTTTGTCGACGTCGTCATTCACTCCTACCGTCATCGTTATGGTCTTGTAAGCGGTGATCCAGCGGTAAGCACTATCGAAAAAGCTTTGTCTGGCCAGCCCTCAATTACGGTTCCGACAATTACGATTGATGGGGATGCAGATGGTGTCAGCACCAGCACCGCATCGCATTCACATAAATTTACCGGTCCGCATAGACACAGAATTTTTACCGATGCCGGACATAATTTACCCCAGGAAAGGCCGGAAGAATGGGCGCAAGCCATTCTCGAAGCCCGTCAAATGAGCCGCGATTTAGGGTAAGGTTCGCGAACCGCACCTGGCGGTTTAAACTTGTGCAGACATCCCGTCACCAGAAGGATCGGCTCCGCCATCCATCTTTCCGTCAACCATACGTATTGCGTGAACAATCGGCGTCGCGTAGCTCACGGCGTATCTCATGGTCGGATAGCCTTTTTCCTGTAGTTCTTTTTCCGTCGACCGGAGAATACGGTTCGTAATCTCTATCGTCTCTGATGTCGTGCAGAATCTCGGCGCTGAAACCGCTTCTTGTGCACTCATGTCGAAATCCACGACGTTAAGGATGGTTTGCAAGACACCCATGGTTATGGTTGTTCCGCCCGGCGCTCCCAATGCCAGGAACGGTTGACCATCTTTCAGCAACATGGTCGGGCACATGGCTGAAAATCTGGTTTTTCCAGGCGCCAGCGACCCGACATTTCCAGACCTTGGATCAAATACCATCATGCAATTGTTATACATGAAGCCGAGGCCTTCAGTGACAACCCCGGAGCTGGATCCAAGCGAATGGGTCATATTGACGATGTTCCCCTGTTCATCGGCGACACAAATATGTGTTGTTTCCTTACTCTCCGCCGCGCCGGAATTTACACGTGGCACCGCTTTTTTATCGCCGCGACGAATGCAATCCGCCATTTCCGCTCCGTAGCTCTTGGACATTAATTTATCCATGGGAACATCAACGAAATTCGGATCGCCCATAAATTGATCCTTATCAACTGTCGCGATTTTCATCGCTTCAGATACAACGGCGATATATTCGGCCGAGTTGTGGCCCATGGCGGACAGATCAAAATTCTCCAGAATATTGAGCATCTCCAAAACCATTAGACCGCCGCCCGGCAAGGGATTGGTCGCCACGTCAAAACCACGATAGGTCCCTTTTAAGGGTGACGTGCGAATTGCCCGACAATCGGCCAAATCTTCCGAAGTAATATGCCCACCGTTTAACCGCATGTCTTCGTCAATCGCCTCGGCAATCTGACCGCTATAAAAATCTTCAATTCCCGCCTCCGCAATTCTCCGGTACGTGCGGCCCATATCGGGATTTTTAAGAACCTCTCCTACTTGATAGAGGCTGCCATCGGACTTAGTGTAAATTTTCGCTGATGCCGGATCGTCCTGTACAATCCGAATACGTTCAATGCGTCCCGCCTGAGCTGGCTGCAACCAGAAGCCATGTACAGCGGGCCGGACCGTGAATCCTTCCTCGCAATACTCGATTGCCGGCTGTATCAAGTCCTTCAGTGGCCGGCTTCCGAATTTCTCGAGGGCGTCGCCAAACGCCCTGATTGTCATCGGTGTCGTCATCGAGGTATAGCCAATCTCGTTGACCTGACCCTCCAGAACAAAGCCAAAACCGTCATCGCACTCTCCGAGGATGAGGGATTCCCACATGTCTTCACGGGTTGAGAGCGGGGCGCGCCCGTGAAAATCAATAAAGTGATGCTCTCCGGTTTCAGCCATATAAATTTGCATGGATCCAAATCCGGCGACGCCGCACATCTGTGGATCTACAACTGTCTGAACCAACGCGGCGGCAATCGCCGCATCCATCACGTTACCGCCGGATTTCAGCACCTGCAAGCCCGCGTCCACAGCCTCGGGCTGCGGGGCCGTTACCATCCCGTGAGTCATATTTATTCCTTTTTATTATTAATCAGCGGCTATTGATTGAGATTTCATATAAAGCGCCAGTTGGCGATCATGTCGACTGGCAGCGGACAGGCCTTTGCTATTCGTCCAGGCAGGCCATCTTGCCGGGTCACCCTCCGGGTGATCGCCCATCACTGTCACCCGCTGGATAATACGCTCCTCGTTGAAATCGTTGAGAACATAATGCTGAGTACAGCGATTATCCCACATGCCGATGGTGCCCGCCTGCCACCGATAGCGCACGGTAAATTGCGGGTTTTGCACCCAATTGGTCAAAAATCCGAGAAGAGCCTCACTTTCCGGCGCGCTCATCTCGACAATACGGCGGGTAAAATGCTCATTTACATACAGCGCTTTCCGTCCCGTATCCGGATGCAAACGAACGACTGGATGTATGGTCATTTGATCCGGACGGTTATGCGGTGTCGCATCATGCAAAGCGGTCAGGCCACTGCACATTTCCTGCAAGGGCGGCGATAACGCCTCAAACGCCGCACACAGGTTAGTCCACATGGTGTCGCCGCCACTGGCCGGGCATTTGACCATATGTAAAATCGACATCAACGACGGCTGCTCCTGGAAAGTTAAATCCGTATGCCATTCGTCGGCAATGCCCCCAGAGCTCGCGGCCAACTCAAATAGTTCAGGATGCTGTGTAAACGGGTTCTTGAGATGCGGATGTCCTTCCAGCTTTCCAAAGCGTTTCCCGAGGGCAACATGGTCGTCTACCGTTGGATGCTGGTCCGGGAAAAACAACACCATATGTTCACTGAGGAGGGCCTTAACCGCTGTAATCTCTTCCTCCGACGCCTTGGCCAAATCAATGCCTCGTATTTCTGCTCCGAGTGCCCCGGCTATGCGTTGTACATCCCAATTCTGATTTATCATTTTTATCTCTTTTCGGATTTATTTTCCTTGATTGTACCCCGAGTTGATTGAGCTGAACAGATTTAAACGCAAAAACCTAATGGATGTCTCGCCGAAATCTTCCCGAGAAACCCAACATGAGCCTTTCCAAGGCCGCCCTGGCCCTATAGGTTTTCAGTAACCTGGAAATACCAAAATAACCTAGGATCAACCAAAATGACTGAAACTCCGCCTGCCACAACCGATCTTCTCAACAGCGTCAAAGAGTTTGCGAAACGGCATATTTGTCCGCGCCGCCCGGAACTGATTGCCGCCAAAGAGTTTCCCGCGGATCTTTGGCAGGCTTTCGCAGAATCTGGTCTGGCCGGGCTTTCCATCCCGCAACAATATGGTGGCCAGGGCGCAACCTATCAAACGCTGTCAAAAGCCGCCAATTACCTGAATTTATATGGCGGTGTCCCGGGTGTCACCATGACCTTTCTCGCCCATTGGCAAATCATCAAGCTCCACATCGTCGAAGAGGCGGAGCCATCCCTAAAGCAACAGTTGCTACCGCTTCTGGCCGCTGGAAAAGCAACTCTTTCTGTTGCCATATCAGAGCCCAAGGCAGGCGCCCACCCCAAACACCTGAAAACGACGGCGGATCGGGTTGGCAATGAGTTTATCCTGAACGGTGAAAAAGCGTTTTTGACCAACGGACCGCTGGCCCAATATTTTATCGTTCTCGCCGTCACCAAAGAGCAAGATTCTCGGCGGTTTTTTAGCGCAATTCTTGTGGACGCCGAGACCGCCGGACTGGAAAAAACCGCCGGGGTAAAAATTGATTTTCTTCATCCCTGCCCGCACGGTGGCATTCGCCTGCAAAACTGCAAAGTTCCTGTGACAAACCTTATTGGCACCGAGGGAGAGGCCTTTGTGCGGACATCACTTCGCATGCGCGCCATCGAAGATGCGGTCGGTGCCGCCAGCCATATCGGTGCCCTGAAATATTTGCTCAACGACATCATCGACCTCATTCCTCAAGAACAGGCCGAAAAAGTCGGCAGAATTGCGAGCCAGTTTCTTGCCCTTGATAAGGTCGCCGAAGAGCTCGGGAAAATGGCTGACCAGACGACGGATGATATGGATTCTCTGATGCATTTTCAATTGGGTTTCAAGCAGCAACTGATGGCCTGCGGTACGGTTATGGATGAAATCATTCAGGAAATAGACATATCCGACAAACCCGGAACCGCCCTCCTGCATCGGGACATAACCAAGATGCACTCAATTGCTCAATCGGCACATACGGCACGTTTGGCGAAATTTGGACGTAGCGAATTAGCGCGCGTCATCACCAGCCGCGAACCCTAGAGTGATTAGCCTACCTCAATCGGAGGGCGGCAAACTACAGACCTGATCATAGGGAAGGCGTCTGTCGATAGTGCCGTTATACGCGAATATATCAAGGGTCGCCTCATAGGCTGCTTCAGTGATCTCCACATGAGGCGTCCAGCAGCCGAGTTTTTGATAAACGGCAATACAATCTGTCAATGCTTGTAGATCAATATCCGGGAAATACGGCTTTTCAGTTGCGGCAATTTCCGCGGCGGGTGTCTCATTCAAATAGTGTCTTGTCTTGCGATACCCGCGCATAAAGGCGCGCGCCATGTCCGTTTCGAGCCATTCAGGTTTGGCGGCCAAACTGGAAAATCCGCAAGGCCCTATCTGTGTCCCGACTTGCGCAACGATATGGCCGAGACCCTCCGCTTCCAGCTGCTGCGGAAACGGTCCTTGTTGTTGAATATATTGCCCCTGACCTTGCCGAAAGGCATCATCCATTGCGGCGGCGCCGCCAACATGGATCGCGTCGATCTTGTCATAGTCAATACCCGCTTTGTGGCAGGCATATTTGAACATGGCCAGGGGTTGACCGCCGCCAAACAGGACAACCGACGCCCCTTCAAGCTTTTTCCACGAAAAATCCGGATCCGGCTCGCGGCCCGTCAGAAAAAATCCATCCATCTCATTTATCTGGGCGAAATGAGTGACAGAGGGCCCGGACGCATTTTCCGGCGCTCCAAACCCTTGGCTTAGCGCGGACTGGACCACATGCGCCGACCCGTCTTCCAGCGCTGATATGGCCGAAACACCCGGCTTGGCAACCGACCATTTGGGCTCCAGCCCTTCGTTTTCCAGAAAATGCCCTGATATCGCCGAAATCAACGGCGAGTAAAAAGCTGAGAATAAAGTGAACTGGATATTGATCTGAACCATTCTAAAATCTTCCCTGTTTGGCTGCCCGCTCGGTATTTTCGACCTTTATATTAGATGAAGGGTCTCACGCCTGATTTGAAAGCTCAAGACAAAAGGCCTGCATGGAGCTGAGGGGCCTACCACAGGGTCCGCCAGAGGGCTCAACATTGAATCCAGTTAGAAAGATTGAAAAAAATTCAGCAATAGTTATGCTCAACGCCAATCTCTTGTAATCCGTCGTTGCTAATTTTTGGGCTTTTTATGAAATATTTTCTATTGGCGTTTTCCGCCATTTTGACAGCCTGCGCATCGGGTGAAATTCCTACCGAGTTTCCATATTCGGCAGATGATCCACAAGGCATCATCGCACCGGCCGTCTGGTCGGGCCATGATTACAATATATATACAATTCACGAAGTCGACTTGAAGACTGGAAAATTTCTCGGCGCGCCGATCCGTATGCGGGCGCCAGGCCGAAAGCTTGCGTTGAAGGACACGGAAACAGATAGAGCTTCCTATTATCTGGAACTTAAAAAAGTACCGCCCGGAGACTACGCCCTGATTTCCCGCGAATATGGCCGCAGGCCGACGTCCGCGCTGAAAACATTTGATTCCGGTACGTACGGCCAGGCTGTCCGTGAGTGTTATTCAGAAGGGACCCCGGTTTTCAAAATTGCCCCTGGCAAAATCAACATTGTCAAATTTGAAAAAGTTGCCGTCCGGCCATCAATCTTGCGAGATTTTCGAAATAGAATTCCCGAAGTGATGGCCCGTTACCCGTTAATCACGGCGCCGGCGGAAATTGTACAGCCCGAAGCAATAATAAAATTCGTATCCGTCTTCGAAAAATTTGAAAAAAGCTGCCAGGCCGATAGCGATTTTACGATTATCAAAGAAGGCGGTTGATGCCTGTTCTCGTCACAGAACGTCGCAACAGGATGTGCCTTTTTCATCGGCCTTGGCGTATGATAGGATAACTGAATTCAAATAAACGATAGATAACGGAGCACAGAATGGAACGTCTTCTTCCCATATGGCAGCGATTGGGCATTACCTTTGTCGCGATGCTGGTTGCCAGTTATCTCGCCGGATTGTTATGGGTGTTTTTAACCGGATGGGAAATGCCGAGTTATGTTGCTGGCATCGTCGGCGGTGTTACCACCTTGCCCGTTTGGGAACTCCTGAAAAGGTTCCGGCCAAAATAAAAGTCTAGCCTGAACCAGTTTGTGTTTCAGACGACCTTGAAGGTGGCGCTCGCCCGGGCGCAGATGACATCATCAGCTGTCACCTTGCACTGGACAAAACACAGGCTCCGCCCGGTTTTGACAATCTCACTTTTAATTTCCACCCAGGCCCCTGGACGTGTAATACCGAGGAAATCCACGGACAAGCTGACAGTGACAAGGTGATTTTTCTCACCCATTGCATGAAAACAGCTATGCCCCATACAGCTATCGGCTAGCGCCGAGATCAAGCCGCCATGGGCAAATCCGCGCCCGTTACAATGCTCCTCCCGCAGCCACAGCCCGATATCTATCCTGTCGGTTTCTACCCGGGAATAAATAGGCTCCCAAGGATCCGTCAAAGGACTTGGATTGCCGCGCAAGGAAAACCCTTCTTTGGGAGGTTTGGTCTCCGTCATTTCTTCTGTCATGGTCCGATTGGCTTTCTTATTGTTTTTATTACAGTCCATGGCTTTTAGAATAGAGCGACCGGGGAGGTTTTGTCCAATTTACATTTTTATCTTCCGCAGGCTCGTAAATCTCTACTTTAAGCGGATAGCAATTTGCTTCCTCGCTCGAATGGCCGGTGCTGCAATCACCGCCCGGGCAGGTGGACAAGGCGCCGAGAAGGTCAATTTCCGCAAAAAATTCCAGATAATCGCCGGGTCGGACAGGGCTTGCTTTCATAAAATATTGATGGGTATCCTGGGTGAACCCCGTGCACATGAAAACATTGAGCACATCGTGAACATACCTTTCGGCCGTGTCAGTGGACATTCCCTTTTCCGAGGCGAGGGCGCGAATTAGATTTGAATGGCAGCAGTGATGATATTCAGCTCCGCTCAACAGGATATTGGTATAGGGATCGCAGCGGGTGCCGATAACATCATGGACGCTGCCGCCATCTTGATCCCAGCCATACCAATCCAGGGTGTCATGGGTAATCGTCGCCATGGGACGCATATTTGGCAGGTTGCTCCATAATCGGTCGCCGACACTGACATGTGTACCGTGCAAGGCGCGTGTTTTTCCGCTGAAGAATTTTTCTTCCAGATCCAGCGCGTTCCATAAATTCAAATCGCCGACTTGTGGTCCGTCGATACTGACGATCCTGAAGTAATATCCTGCCGGGACGGTGAAGGTTTTCGCCTCTCTTGGCGGCACAAGGATCTCATCGACAAGCTTGAGGTTCTCCCGTCCTTCCGAGAAATAGAGGGGGTTTAACGTCGGGAGATGGTCGGTGGGGTAACAGATAACTGCTGGACAATCCCGACGAGAGGCAGCGTCTTCAGGTGGCGGGTTTTGCGGAAGGTTTTTCATTGGGAAGCCTTTGATAGTAGAAACTAACGAATGCGCCTGTGGTTTAAGCTGACCGAACAATTTGATGATAACCACAATAGCGGATAAGCTAGGAAGAATTCACCTCAATTATCGGGATAACTGGGAATTACAATGACAAGCTCGACGGACAGGAAGACTACTCAAGTAAACGCAACACCGGAGGAGCAAACGCACTCTTCGCCCTTGCTGTCGCCCATAGATAATCTGTCTTACGTGAGAGGGCCGAAAACACCGCCTCTCATAGAGAAGACCATTGCCGCTGTCTTTGCCGAAACTGTCGCAACCTATGGCCCCAAGGACGCCGCCTTTTTTGCCGAAACCGGAACACGCCTCACTTATACCGAGCTTGGTCGGAAGGTGGATGAATTGGCGGCGGGTCTGCTTGCCCTCGGGTTGGAAAAGGGGGATCGCATTGGTATCTGGTCGCCGAACCGGCTCGAGTGGGTCCTCATTCAGTTTGCAACGGCACGGATCGGCCTGGTTTTGGTCAATATCAATCCGGCGTACCGATTGTCGGAGCTTGAATATGCCCTCAATAAAGTCGGCTGCAAGGCGCTCGTCACGGCCGCAACCTTCAAGTCATCAGATTATCTTGAAATGATCCGGACCCTGGCGCCGGAAATTGACAGCTGTGCCGCCGGAGATTTGAAATCCGCGACGCTGCCTGAATTGAAGATTGTTATCCGTATGGGGGATGAACCAAGCAAAGGTATGCTGAAATTCAATGACGTTGTTGCCAAAGGCAGCGCCGCCCTCGACGTTTCTGTATTGGATGCAATCACCCACACCCTCGCCGCGGATGAGGCCATCAACATCCAATTTACCAGCGGCACGACAGGTTCGCCGAAAGGTGCCACGCTCACCCATAAGAACATCATCAATAACGGGAATTTTGTGACGGCGGCTCTAGCCTTGACGGACGCGGACAAACTCTGCATTCCCGTCCCGCTCTATCATTGTTTCGGCATGGTGATGGGCACCCTTGGCTGCATTACAAAAGGCGCGATGATGGTCTTTCCGGGCGAAGCTTTCGAGCCCGCCGTTACCCTGAAGACAATTGCCGCAGAACGCTGTACGGCGCTGTACGGGGTGCCGACCATGTTCGTCGGCATGTTGCAGCACCCAGAGTTCTCAAGCTTTGATTTGTCCTCGTTGAGAACCGGCATCATGGCCGGCGCCCCCTGCCCCATCGAAGTCATGAAACAGGTGATTGCGGACATGCATATGACCGAGGTGACAATTGCCTACGGCATGACGGAGACGAGCCCGGTGTCGTTTCAAAGCAGTACCACAGACAGCATCGAACGGCGGGTCACTACTGTTGGACGCATCCATCCGCATGTAGAAGTCAGAGTTGTCGACGAGGACGGAGCTATCCGGCCGGTCGGCGAGCAGGGCGAGCTCTGGACCCGGGGGTATTCTGTCATGCAAGGCTATTGGGGAGATCCGGAACGAACGGAAGAATCCATTGTCGAAGATGGCTGGATGCGGACCGGTGATCTTGCGGTGCTGGATGACGAAGGCTATTGCAATATCGTTGGCCGGGTCAAGGATATGATCATCCGCGGCGGCGAAAATGTATATCCGCGTGAAATCGAAGAATACCTGTATCGGAATCCGAAAATTCAGGAAGTTCAGGTGTTCGGTATTCCCAGCAAAAGGCTGGGAGAGGAAGTCTGCACCTGGGTTGTGCTGCATCCGGGTGAGGAGTGCAGCGAAGAGGAAATCAAGGCGTTCTGCCAGGGCCAGATCGCCCATTATAAAATTCCTGCCCATGTCCGGTTCAAATCGGAACTGCCGATGACCGTGACCGGCAAACCACAAAAATTTGTCATGCGCGACGTCATGATTGACGAACTGAAAATCGAGGTCGACAAAACAGCCTGAATTTTTGATTTTTATCCCTTGACGCGTACAAAAAAATAATAACAAAAGAAAGAAAAAAATATGTCCGCAATAGCCTTTGACCTGCCAGAAGATATCGAGCAGATCCGCCACGGTATTCGCAAATTCGCCGAAACCGAAGTCATCCCCCGCCATCTTGATTATCAAAATATTTTTGATAATCCGCGTCTCAAATATGATGAGGATGGGCGGCTTTCGGCGCCGGTGCGGGCGTTGATCAAGGAGGTGCGCATGGCGTCGGCGAAAGCCGGATATTACCATATGTGCGTGCCGGAAAAACTCGGCGGTGGTGGTCAGGGAATGCAGGCCTATTACGCCTGCTGGGAAGAGCTTTTCCATATTTGCGGCCCCCATAACTGGATGATGTTATACGCCCTGTCGCATTGGGCGTTCGGGCCCAGCCGGCTGCTGGAGAAAGTCACCGATCAGGCCCGCGACGAGATCCTGGCACCGCTGATGTCGGGCGAGAAATCCATGTGCTTCGGCCTGTCGGAACCGGGCGCCGGCTCCGATGCCACCATGATCAAGACCCGGGCCCGGCCCGATGGTGACGGCTGGCTTGTTGACGGGCGCAAGATCTGGACGTCTAATGCCCCGATCGCCGATTACTGCATCCTGTTTGCCATCACGGACCCGGAGAAAGCCGCCGCCCGCAAAGGAGGCATTTCCGCCTTCCTCGTGCCGACCGACGCCCCCGGTTTCGAGATGCAGCGTGTCGTCAAGCTGTTTGGCCATATCGGCGGCGATGAAGCCGAATTACGATTTGAAGATCTGCGGGTCGAACCGTGGCAATTGGTCGGCGAGCTGGACAATGGCTTTGCCGCCGCTCTTTACGGCGTTTCCCTCGGTCGCATCTATAATTCCGCCCGGGCTGTCGGCCTCGGCCGCTGGTCCATTGAACTGGCGCTGGAGTATGCCAAGACCCGTGTTGCCTTTGGCCAGCCCATTGCTGAAAATCAGGGCATTTCGTTCCCCCTTGCCAAAGCCGCAACGGAGCTTCACGCCGCCCATCTGATGGGACTGAACGCGACAAAACTCATGGATGACGGCCACCGGGCGATCAAGGAACTGTCCATGGCCAAGGTCTATTCGGTGCAGGTCGGTCTGAAAGCCGTTGATTGCGCCATGCAGGTCCACGGGGCCATGGGCCTGACCAATGAAATCGGGCTGGCGGAGGCCTGGCAATATCTGCGGATCATCAATATTGCCGACGGCTCCAATGAAATCCTCAACAAGACCATTGCCCAGCGGCTGTTGAAAGGCGATGTCGAGCTATAAAAAAGCGCCCGTCAGTCGCCGTGCCTTGATTTTTCGGCCTTCTGCCTTTCCGCCCTTGCCTAAACCGCTTTCTTCTGAGATTTTAGGGCAACGAGTTAGAAAGGTATCAGGCGAAGAATGACATTGGGACCAGAAGACAGGCGCAGCCAAATTTCAATCGGGCTCAACGCGGTCATTGTCTCCATCATAGATCAGCAACCGCATGTGCGGTTGCTCCAGAACCCTGAAAATGCCGATCAATTCCTGCCCGAGGATAACCAGTTTGATGTTCTGCCCTTCGGTCCCTTTTACCCGGCACAACATCGCACCCTGGAGAGCGGCCTTCGGTCCTGGGTCGAAGAACAGACCCACCAGGAAATCGGCTATGTGGAGCAACTTTACACCTTTGGTGATGCGGGACGCGATCCGCGCGAGCAAGTCGGCGGCCCGCGCATGGTCAGTGTTGGATATCTGGCGCTCGTTCAATATAAAAACACGGCGGCGCGTGAAGACGGTCTCTGGCGAGACTGGTATCGCTACTTTCCCTGGGAGGACTGGCGCCAAGGGCGACCTGCTCTTCTCGATCGTGACATTCTTCCGGCTTTGGAAAACTGGATCAAGCAGGCCGACAGCGCTGGGCACCGAAAAGAGCGCCAGGAAAGAGCGGCGATTACCTTCGGACTTGGCGAAACACCGTGGAGTGACGAGTTGGTCCTGGAGCGCTTTGAACTCCTCTATGAAGCGTCATTGGTCGTTGAAACGCAGACCGAGGCAATCGACATCAAACGACTTGGCATTCCGATGGCTTTGGACCATCGGCGCATCCTCGCAACGGCAATTGGCCGGTTGCGCGGGAAGATAAAATATCGCCCCGTGGTCTTCGAATTGATGCCGCCGACCTTCACGCTCCTGCAATTGCAACGGGTTGTCGAAGCGCTGTCGGGCTCCTGCCTGCATAAACAGAATTTCCGCCGGCTCATTGAAAAAAAGGGCCTGGTGGAAGCAACCGGCCAAATCGTTGCCCAGGTCAAAGGGCGACCCGCCGCCCAATTCAGATTTCGAAGAGAAGTCCTGATCGAACGACAAGCCTTGGGCGTTCGCCAGAACTAAATAGATATCTGTACAGCATATCCTTGATATTTATCGTATTAATTCATTGACTTAATATTATACTCTTTTCGAGCAAAATGTGCTTGACATTCATAATACTCATTTGTAGCATAAACAGGACGGAGGCACTCCGTTCTTTTTTGGTCCTATTTATACTCACTTTGAGCATTGGAAAATACTATGCCTGTCAGCGCCCTTATACCAGAAAAAACCGAGCTCGCATTTACGCCGGAAGTGGCCGATCGTATGGCGCCGGTGTTCGACCGGGTGTCATCGGCCATCAGTGAAGTGGAATGGCCTGAATTTGCGCCCTATGTGGACCGTATTTTACAGCTTAAGGAAGAGCGCAATGCGGTCATTCTTGCGCATAATTATCAAACCCGGGACATTTATCACTGCGTTTCTGATATTGTCGGCGACAGTCTGGCGCTTGCCCAAAAAGCCATGGATGTTGAGGCCGATGTCATCGTCATGGCCGGTGTCCATTTCATGGCGGAAACGACGAAACTGCTCAACCCGTCGAAGACAGTGCTTATTCCTGACTTGCGCGCCGGATGTTCTCTGGCAGAATCGATCACCGGTGCCGATGTACGGCAACTTCGGAAAACCTATCCCGGGGTGCCGATTGTAACCTATGTGAATACATCGGTTGAAGTGAAGGCAGAATCCGATATTTGCTGCACCTCTGCCAACGCGGCACGTATTGTTGAATCTCTTGGCGTCGACAGGGTTCTGCTGATTCCCGATCAGTATCTGGCAAAGAATGTGGCCGCAGAAACAGATGTTGAAATTCTGACCTGGGCCGGCGCCTGCGAGGTTCATGAAAGATTTACGGCATCGCAGATCATTCAACTGCGCAAAGCCCATCCGGACGTGACCGTGCTGGCGCATCCCGAATGCCCGCCGGAAGTCGTCGAGCAATCAGACTTCTCCGGCTCCACCGCAGCGCTTATTAATTACGTCTCTGATCGCAAACCGGAAGAAGTCGCGCTGATAACAGAATGCTCCATGGGTGAGAATATCGCGTCTCACAATCCCGAGACGAAATTTATCCGGTCCTGCAGCCTCTGCCCGCATATGCAGCGCATCAACCTGATGAATATCTGTCAATCACTTGAAACCATGACCCATGAAGTCACCATTGATCCCATTTTGGCGGATCGCGCCCGGCTTGCGGTTCAACGAATGCTTGATGCAAGCTAATGAAACAGGCTGTTGATGCAGATGTGCTGATCATAGGCGGAGGTATTGCTGGCCTGGTCGCAGCGCTCTCCCTGAAGACAAAAGACGTTACGCTACTTTTCAAAGGGGCCTTGGGAAGCGAAGCCTCCACTGCCTGGGCACAAGGCGGCATTGCCGCGGCCATGTCGCCCGAAGACAGTTCCAGCGATCACTGCCGTGATACCCTCCTCGTCGCGGGTGGCATCGCAGATGAGGCCATCGCCGCATTGGTAACAAAGCATGGCAGGGATTGCATCCAGACCCTGATTGATCTTGGTGTTCTTTTTGATCACAACGACGGCAATCTGAGCCTTCGTAAAGAAGCCGCCCACAGTCATCGGCGCGTAGTTCATGCTAATGGCGATTCCACCGGCCAGGAAATCATGCGCGCCCTGACGTTGAAAGTGCTGCAAAGTCCGCATATTACGGTGCTGGAAAATTCTGAAGCGATCGATCTGCTCGTCGCGGAGGGTCGCGTCGTCGGCAGCGCCATTTATCATCAGGGTGAGACCCGTCTTTTATTCGCCGATGCCACCGTTCTTGCAACGGGCGGCATCGGCCAGATCTATAGCGCGACAACCAACCCGCTGGCTGCAACCGGTGACGGGTTGGCAATGGCGGCGCGCGCCGGGGTCCGCTTGAAGGATCTTGAATTCGTCCAGTTTCACCCGACAGCCCTGGATGTTGAAACCATTCCAAGGCCGCTCGCGACCGAAGCGCTTCGTGGGGAAGGCGCGCATCTGGTCAATGAAGGTGCCGATCGCTTCATGTTATCGGAGCATGCCCTGGCAGAACTCGCCCCTCGTGACGTTCTGGCTCGCGGAATCTGGAACCAGATAAATCAGGGACATAAATGCTATCTCGATACCCGACAATCGCTTGGACAGCGGTTCGCGGAAGAATTTCCCACGGTATATGGACATTGTAAAGCCCATGGAATTGATCCAGTTGAGGGACTGATCCCCGTCGCACCTGCCGTGCATTATCATATGGGCGGCCTTCAGACAGACCAACATGGGCGGACATCTTTGCCCGGCCTGTGGGCCTGCGGTGAAGTGGCCTGTACAGGGCTTCATGGCGCCAATCGCCTTGCCAGCAATTCCCTTCTGGAAGCTGTCGTCTTCGCTAAATGTGTTGTTACGGATATTTTGGAAACGGGTGTCAAACCGCGGGCAGTGCGGTATTTTAATGCGGGCGATTTCCACTTTCGGGCGGAAACAACCGATGAAGCTGATGCTGTTATGGAGCTGCAGTCGTTGAATTATCGCCATATGGGGCTTTGCCGTGATGAGGACGGATTGACAACCCTGATATGTCATCTGGAGGATCTAGAGCGGCGACACCCGTCGCCATCCCAGCGATTGAAAAATATTCTTCTCTGCAGTCGGTTAGTCGCAACCGCCGCTCTCAGGCGACGCGAAAGCAGAGGAAGCCATTACCGGTCAGACTTTCCCACATCCAATCCTGACTTTGCGGCGCCGGCGACGATGTATATTGACGACGGCTGGCGCCATCCCAATCCAACAGGAATGCCCTTGGCGTCCTGAAAATAGCGAAAAGTAGTGATCAAATGAATAGCAACATCCTCTCTTTGCCCAACACGTTGGTGGAACAAGCCGTCAAGACCGCCTTGATAGAAGATCTGGGTTCTGTCGGCGATTTGACCAGCAACAGCACGATCCCGGTGGATTTATCCCTTACGGCACATGTTGTCAGCCGCCAGGCAGGATGCATTGCCGGCACAGATTTCCTGACGGCTGTTATGGCAGAGCTTTCGCCAAATGTCACAACCGATATACATGTCGCGGATTCCACGGTTGTCAAACCCGGAGACCATATCGCCACCCTATCGGGACCCGCGAGGGCCATCTTAAGCGGCGAAAGGGTGGGCTTGAATTTCCTCGGGCATCTTTCTGGAATCGCGACAGCAACACGGGCAATTGTTGATCTGGTAGAAGATTTACCGGTTCGGGTAACCTGCACCAGAAAAACCACCCCGGGTCTCCGTGCCTTCGAAAAATATGCGGTGCGCGCCGGCGGCGGCTTCAATCATCGCTTTGGTCTGTATGATGGCATTTTGCTCAAAGATAATCATATTGCCGCCATGGGCGGAGATATCGGCGCCGCCATAGATAGCGCCCGGACCGCCGCCGGTCATATGGTCAAAATAGAAGTGGAAGTCGATACCCTGGCGCAATTGGAAAAAGCGCTCCTTCATAAACCCGATATCATCCTCCTCGACAATATGGGCATCGAGGACATGCGGCGAGCCGTAGCGATGACAAACAATCTGGCAATTCTAGAGGCATCCGGCGGTATTACCGAGGCGACGGCACGCGACATCGCGGAAACCGGCGTCGATGTTTTATCGCTGGGTTGGCTTACTCATAGCTCTCCGTGCCTCGATCTGGGTCTGGATATCTTGTAAATCTCAACGACAAGCAGGACATACCGCCGTCGATTTTGGCGGCTTCCGTATTTGGAACTTCGACCAGTTGATATCCGTGATCACGCAACATAGACGCTGTCTTTGGAAAGCCCGCCGGAAACAAAACGACATCGTTAAACCGCACCGCATTGGCGCAGGCTTCCTCTTCGTCGGCAACATACAGAATAGTGTAGTCTGCGAAACATCCTGAGGCTGCCAGACGGCGCGTCGACAGGATGGTATCGTCATCCAGCAAGCCGCAATCGGTTTTGAAATGCAAAACGCCCGGCGGTGTTTGCAACTCGCGCACCTGATATCCCCAATCCGAGACAATCTCCTGCAGCGCCGCAACACCTTTTTCATCAGTCCGTGCGGACTTGCCGACCAAAATCTCCCGGGAAGTCACCAGGATATCGCCGCCTTCCACATGCCCCGCATTGATGTAGCGTACCTGCCGGAAATATTCCGGCAGAACGGTGGCCATCTCCACTGCTTCGCCAAGCCTGGACGGGGTGCCGGGACGCATGACAATCGCGCCTTCTGGTAAGCACAGCGCGGTGTCTTCGACAAAAACAGAATCGGGATAGTGCTCTAGCGCCGGCAGCTGAATAATCTCGGCACCGGTTGCCTGCAATGCCGAAATATACGCCGCATGGTGAGATCTGAACAGAGTTGGATCAGGAGCCCCTTGATCAATAGCGCGCAGCCCGCTTGTGACGGTAGCCGACGGGGTCCGGGTTATTGCTGTTGCAAAATTGAGTGCTGGAGATTTCGTCATGGCGCGTTCATTTTAATTATATTGGCAAATATCGTTGCGGCACCCTATCCCTCCTATTGCCTCAAGTCCATGGCCCTGACAAGTAATGCTATTAAAATTACGACGGGCATTTGCGAGGCTCAGTTGACTATGTACACCGGACACGTAGAATGGATACAAATAATAAAAACAAGTGATGATAGCCGGAATAACGGTACCTAACATCATCCTAAAAAGAGGTTCCCTGATGTCCCTTCCCGCCGCCCTTCAACAACGTCTCAAGATTCCGGCTATCGCCGCGCCGTTATTTTTGATATCCGGGCCAGATCTTGTGATCGCCGCCTGCAAAGCCGGCGTTATCGGATCTTTTCCCGCCATGAATGCAAGAACCAGCGACGACTTTTCGGACTGGATGGACAGGATTAATGCAGAAGTGACGTCGAGACATGCCCCCTATGCGGTCAATTTCAGTCTTGCCCGCATGAAAGGCGTGCGCCTTGATACCGATATGGAAACCTGCCGAAAATACAAGACACCCATCGTCATTACCAGCGTCGGCAACCCCGCACCTGTTGTGGAAGATATACAGGCCTGGGGCGGTCTGGTATTTCATGACGTGACGACGATGTATCACGCGCAGAAAGCGGCGGATGCAGGCGTCGATGGACTGATCCTCGTCTGCAATGGCGCCGGCGGGCATGCCGGCCCCCTCAGCCCCTTTGCCATGGTCGAACAGGTCCGATCCTTCTTCGACGGCACAATTATTCTTGCCGGCGCGATTTCCAGCGGTCGCGGCATTCGCGCCGCCGAAATACTGGGGGCTGATCTGGCCTATCTCGGCACCCGTTTTATCGCAACCACGGAAGCGCTGGCGGAAGCGGACTATAAAGACATGCTGGTCACGGAAAAAACCGATGACATCGTCTACACCAACTCCATCAGCGGAGTTCCAGCGAACTTCATGCGCTCGTCCCTGACCAATGTTGGTCTTGATCCCGACAATCTGCCCGCTCCGGACGGCCCCTTCCGGCCAAACCTGCCGGAGGGCCTGACAGCCTGGAACACCATCTGGAGCGCCGGTCAGGGCGTTGGATTGATCGACGACTTACCCGACACCGCCGATTTGGTATCACGACTTGTCACAGAATATCAATCAGCCCGACAACTGGACTGAGAAACAACAAAAACCAGCAGGAAATGAGTATGGATCTAACCCTCGAAACGTCTGAAATCGATTTCCTCAATCGGGCCATTGATTTCTCCAGATCCGCCGTTGCCCCAAATGCACAGGATTGGGAGGATGCCCGGCAGATGCCGGTTGATACGCTGCGGGCGGCAGCGGGTGCCGGATTGGCTGGGCTTGAAATTCCTGAACAATATGGCGGCTTTGGTGGTCGTTTCCGGCTCAAAGCCCGTGTGGCCGAAGAAATTGCCCGCGATTGCTTCGCTTTTTCTTTCAGCCTCATCAACAACATGGGATTGGCCGGAAAAATAGCCCGGGATGCGCCGGAGGAACTGGCGAAACGATATTTGCCGGAAATGATGGCAGGTGAAGTCTTCGGCTGCACAGCCTTGAGCGAACCCGCCGCCGGGAGCGATTTCGCGGCCATCTCAACCAGCGCCAGAAAGGTAGACGGTGGCTGGATCTTGAATGGCGAGAAAGCATGGATCACCAACGCAGCAGCTGCGGACCTCATCTTCCTGTATGCGCAGACAAATCTCGACCTTGGATGGCGCGGCGTCGCCGGGTTCCTGATTGATGCCCGCGAGGACGGCGTCGAACGACTTGAACCTACGCAGATGATGGGAGGACACGCAATCGGCGTTGGCGGATTTAAACTGCACGACCATTTTGTTGCCGAAAATCGCCTCATCAGCTCACCGGGAGACGGGTTCAAAGCCGCCATGAACGGTGTTAACGCAGCCCGGACCTATGTTGCCACCATGTGCTGCGGCATGACGGAAGCGGCCATAGAACTAACTGCCGAATATGCGTCAAATCGCCCGGCCTTTGGCACGACAATTTCAGCCTTCCAGGGTCTCCGCTGGGATCTGGCCGATGCACAGACCGATGTGGAAGCGGCAAGATTACTTGCCTATCGCGCGACTTTGTCAGTGGAAGCCCAATCCGGCGCAGAAATACATGCCGCTCATGCGAAAAAATTCGCGGCACGGATTGCCGACAAACATCTAACGAAATGCATGCAAATTATGGGCGCTGCCGGACTGAAACGGGAATACCCGCTGGGACGGCATATTGCCTGCGCCCGCATTGCAAACTATGTTGATGGAACAACAGAAATCCAGAATGAACGTATCGCGCGTAACCTTATAGGAAACTAGCCCCTATCAATAATGTAGTGTTCTGGAGCAGCCCTGAACTTTTCGAGAGTCAATATGACCGACTATGATCATAAAACGGGTAGATATCAAAAGTGGAGCAAAACAGACAGCGTCTATTCTCATCTTGAATGGTATGTGTTTCTGGAAACTCTCGGCAATGTTTCCAACAAGCGAATTTTAGACGTCGCTTGCGGAGAAGGGCGTCTTTCCCGTGCTTTGATGGACCTGGGCGCTGAATATGTAGAGGGCGTTGATATTTCAGCCGAAATGATTGATCGCGCACGTACCCAAAACCTTCCAGACGGCGAGGTACATTGGGAAAATCTGACATATCACGTCAAAGACGCTTGCGATGATACTCTTTTGCTACCCTCTCCTGTCGACATGGCAACTGCTATGTATTTATTTCACTATGCGGAAACCGAAGAGAAATTGGCCAGTATGTGCCAATTTTTAAGTCGTAACCTGAAGCCTGGTGGACGGTTCTTGACATACACGATTAACCCTGACTTCGATTTTGAAAATCAATATCCAGATATGGAAAAAATCTTCGGGTTTAGATACGAGATAAACGAGTCGTCAAACTACCATCTGGTCATCGGAGATTTCAAAGCCCGGATGTGGCAATGGTCTAAAGCCATCCACGAACATTGCTTACAACAAGCTGGCTTTACCAACATTATCTGGCATCCGTTGCGCTTGGCGCCAGAGGACGCCGAACTTGAACCATCCGTCGCGTGGTATCTTAAAAATCCGAGCTGCATTGTTTTAAGTGCGGAGAAAACTTCATAAAAATAACAATAACGAGGACCGTATGAATACCGATCTTATTTTCAACCGCAGCCATAGTATTTTAATCGATGCGCCTGCTGATGCTGTATTGAATTATGTCAGCAATCCAAATTCATGGCCGGAATGGTTACCTTCTTCCCACGAAATTGACAGCCCGGACAGACCGCTTTTAAAAGGCGATACGTTCCGCGAAGAATGGCATACAAAAAGCGGCCCTGCTGAGCTGAACTGGATCGTCACTGATTGCGATCCGCCGCATTTATGGATCGGTGAAACGTCGACAGCTTTCATTGGAATTATTGTTGTCCGGTATGATGTCGCAGCCGTTGGAGATCAGGTTCGATTCACCCGCACCGTAACCAACCCTTCCCGGCCGAAACCGCCGACCCAGGACATGATAAGCCGGTTCGATCAGGAAGCTGAATTGGGCCTTGAAAACATAAAGCGGAACGTCGAAGCAAAAATGAGCGGATAAAATCACGCTGGCCTTAAACTTGGCCGCGATCACAATTGGGCTCTACATCCAATCCAAGTTTTCGGTCCAGCTGATCTGCCCTCACTTAACTATTCCGCGATCAGATTTACGAAATCTATCTGGTGGACCGCTTAATATTGGGGGTGCGAAAGTCATGTATATTGTTCTTTTTCCCTTGTTTACTCCTATCTATTGGTTAAGTATTTAGATTAGCGACGTCAATGCCAGCAAAATATGAAAGATATTTGGGTGGAACGCATAAATAGCGGGGACAAAATTTCCTCCAGTACCTTAATTGAATTACGCGATTATTGGCTTGAAAAGCGACAAAGCCGAATGTTTCCTGCCCGGGCTGATATAGACCCTGTGGAGTTTCCCAAACTGTTATCACAAATAGCTTTGGTAGATGTGACATATGACCCATTAAGATTTCGTTTTCGCTTAGTTGGCACGACAATAACAGCCATTTCCGAACGGGATGCCACGGGTCATTATGTTGACGAAAAACTATACGGGGAACGGACGGAGAATATGCAATGGGCCTTCAAGACTTGCACCCGTACGAAAGCGCCCGTCGCTGTTAGGGAGCAAGTTCAGTTTGTCAAAAAAGAGCGGCTCGTGATTGAGGCTCTGGTTTTGCCTATGGGTGAAAAAGATGACCGGGTTGATATGATTCTCATTTGCCTTGAAACTATACATAGTCTCGAAAAAGCGCCCGCCATGGGCACGAGCCTAACGCTCGACTGGTCCGGCTGACACTTTTTCTCAACTACGTTTTAACCTGCGTCCCCGGTTTCTGACGACGTTACCTTCCACAGAAGGGCGCCAACGGCACCACCGATAAGCGGCGCAACCCAGAATAGCCACAATTGTGCCAGCGCTTCCCCGCCAACCAAAAGAGCGGGTCCCAAGCTTCGCGCGGGGTTGACGGACGTCCCTGTAATCGGGATGCCTACCAAATGAATTACG
>Ga0315336_1003189_pt1 | contig 22571 bp, 15 predicted proteins | sample ASW5metaG_FD_204512 | JGI IMG/M metagenome (GOLD analysis project Ga0315336, IMG submission 204512) | Ammonia-oxidizing marine archaeal communities from Monterey Bay, California, United States - ASW #5 | ecosystem: Environmental > Aquatic > Marine > Intertidal zone | place: USA: California... | reverse complement strand
CGGAGCCGCGGTGGCAGGATTTCATTCGCCGCGATCCGCTCGCCTTGCATCAGGCCACGGTGGGATTTCTGTTGGCCAGTGAACAACTGCAGCGTGAGGCGGTGGCGGCCGCCGAGACACTCCACGGCCCGGCACTGCTGATGCTGGCCGGTTGTGACCAGATCATCGACAACCGGGCGACACTGGCTTTTGTCGCTCGTTGCCGATCGGCGGATTTCCGGGTGATTCAGTATCCGGACGCCGCACACACCCTGGAATTCGAGCGTGACAGGGACCCGTTTGTGGCGGATCTGCTCGATTGGCTGGGAACCGTCGCTGCTGCGGCGGATCCGACGGCAGATTGACGTTGGCTTGGCGTGCATGCGGTTTCAGGATAGGATTCCGCTGCGTCGCGGTTCCGCATTGTGAATAGCGGCGACGTGTAACGGCGGCGGGAGAAAGCCAGCCCGTGGCTGCGTTGAACTCAAGATCGACGATCGGTTCGCTACAAGAACTGGTTCCGTTGATGCACCAGGCCGCCGGTTTCGCGGACGTGATGGCCGCGATGCAGCGCGGAGAAAGTGGGGCCATCGACGGTGCCTGGGGTTCCGCCTGCGCGGTGGTTAGTTCGGCACTGGCTTCCGTGTGTCCAGAAACGTTGCTGATCGTTCTCCCGCGGCCCAGTGATGTGGATCTGCTTGCCGCTGACTTGTCGACATTTCAGGGCGAACCGGCAACCGTGTTTCCCGCCTGGGAATCGCTGCCAGACGAGCACGAGATTTCTGACGCGGTTTTCGGAGCACGCTTGCGGGTATTGAACGCGCTGCGGCAACCTGCGCCGCTCAAGCTGATTCTCACATCGCTTCCAGCGTTACTGCAGCCCGTACCTGGTCGCGAACACATCCGGGAAGCCACACGTCGCCTGCAAGTGGGCGACGAGGTGGACATTGAAGCACTCACGGAATCGCTCATAGAGCAGGGTTGTCGGCGGGTGCCCGTGATCGAACTTCCCGGCGAAGTCAGCCGTCACGGAGGCATTCTGGACGTGTTTTCTCCGCAGGCGCTGCATCCGGTGCGCATCGAGTTTTTCGGTGACGAAATCGAGTCGATGCGCTGGTTCGATACCGAGACACAGCAGCAGATTCGTCAGATCGACTTCGTGGAACTCGTGTTCGTTGCTCCGGTCAGCGCGCGGGATGCAGGCGAAAAGAACAGCGGGGCATCACAGCAGGCTGCCCAACGCGGAGCCTCTGTCTTGGGCAGCGAAAGCCTGGTCGACTCGTTGCCATCCCGGACCTGGATTGCACTGGTCGAACTCGGCGAAATGCTGGACGAGGGCCGCCAGTACCTCTCGCGGTTGTCCGATGTCCGAGGGTTGTTCACCGTTGACGAGTCACTTGCGCAGCTGACCGATTTTCCTTCGGTGACGATTGCGGCCATCGGGGCGGACAGCACCGAGGTGTCGTGTATGTTGCGCATCGAGTCGGTAGAACGTTTCTCCACCGCTGATGTGATGGCGGAATTGGAAACGCTGATTGGAGCCCGCGAGTCGGTAGTGATCGCCTGTCACAACGAGGGTGAACGGCAGCGGTTGGCGGAGTTGCTGGACGCGACGGCGATTGCCGACCGGGTCGACCTGTGCCTCGGCGAGGTGACGCGGGGGTTTCGATTGGTCGACGAGCGGATTCTGGTGTTGAGCGACCATGAACTGTTTGGCCGTCGTGAGATTCTGAGACGAGAGCGTCCGGCGCAAACCAAGGCGCGGGCGATTGACAGCTTTCTCGATCTGAATCCTGGCGACCTGGTCGTGCATGTCGCCAAGGGGATTGCTCGTTACCGCGGAATGCAGTTGTTGGAAAAAGATGAACAGGTCGAAGAACATCTCGTGCTGGAGTTTCGCGGGGGAGTGCGGATGTACGTCCCGGTTTCGTTGATTCAACTGGTGCAGAAATACGTCGGCGCGTCGCGGTCCGCGGTGGAACTCTCGAAACTGGGAACCGCGTCCTGGTCTCGCAAGAAGCAGCGCGTGGCGGATGCCGTGGACGACATGGCGTCGGAAATGATCCGATTTCAGGCGGAGCGCGAGGCCAAACCGGGAATCGAGTTTCCGCCGGATACGCGATGGCAGAACGAATTCGAAGCCGCGTTTCCCTATCACGAAACACCGGATCAAGATCAAGCGATTCTCGAAAGCAAGCAGGACATGCAAAAATCGCGGCCCATGGATCGTCTGATTTGTGGTGACGTGGGTTATGGGAAAACCGAAGTCGCGATGCGGACCGCGTTCAAAGCCGTTTGTGCCGGTTACCAGGTCGCCGTACTGGTGCCGACCACGGTGTTGGCCGAGCAGCATCTGCGGACGTTTTGTGAACGGATGGCGGAGTTTCCCGTGACCATCGCCGGCCTGTCCCGCTTCAAGACCAAGGCCCGACAGCGGGAAACCGTTGACGGATTGGCCACGGGCGCCGTCGATATCGTGATCGGCACGCATCGCCTGATTCAAAAGGACATTCGATTCAAGAACCTGGGCTTACTGATCATTGACGAAGAGCAGCGATTCGGAGTTGGCGCCAAAGAGATGTTGAAAAAACTGCGTCTGGAAATCGACGTACTCACGCTCACTGCCACGCCGATTCCCCGCACATTGCACCTGTCGTTGATGGGAATCCGCGACATCTCCAACCTGCAAACCGCCCCCCGGGATCGCATGGCAATCGAAACTCGGGTCTGCCGATTTGACAAGTCCATGATTCGCAGTGCGATCGTGCGCGAATTGAACCGGGGCGGTCAGATCTACTTCGTGCACAATCGGGTGTACAACATCCAGTCCGTGGCGGACTCGATCCAGACGATTGTGCCTGAAGCCACTCTCGGTATCGCACATGGTCAGATGAAGGAGCAGGATTTGGAACGAGCGATGTTCGAGTTTGTTTCGGGCCAGTCCGACATTCTGGTGGCCACGACAATTATTGAAAGCGGTTTGGACATTCCCAATGCGAATACGATTTTCATCCACCAGGCCGACATATATGGACTGGCAGATTTGCATCAACTGCGGGGCCGAGTGGGTCGGCATCATCATCGTGCCTACTGCTACTTGATTCCGTCAAAAGGCCGCGTGCTCAGTGGTATGGCCGCCAAACGTCTGAAAGCGATTGAGGAGTACAGTGAATTGGGAGCGGGTTTCAAGATTGCCATGCGGGATCTGGAAATCCGTGGAGCGGGAAACATTCTGGGGACGGAGCAAAGCGGTCACATCACGTCGATTGGCTACGAATTGTATTGTCAACTGCTGGAGAATTCGGTGCGCCGCCTGCAAGGGTTGCCGGAACGGAGACCACCGCGTGTCGCGGTCGACTTGCCAGTCTCAGCGTTTCTGCCCCCCCACTATGTGCCCCCCGGTCGACAGAAGATCGAAATGTACCGTCGATTTTCGACTCTGCAATCCTTGGATGAACTGCAAGAGTTCATCGCGGAATTGTGCGATCGTTTCGGAACTTTGCCCGAAGAAGTTGCCAGAATGGCGGTCGTCAAACGCCTGCAATTGCTGGCGCATTCGTGGAAGATCGACGACATTCATCTCGAAGACGGCTACGCAGTGTTTGGCTACAACGATCGCCTGGCCATGCAGGAGCTGCAGCGAAAATGCGGCAACCGCTTGCGTGTGGTGGATAACCGACAGGCCTACCTGGTGCTCGAAACCGATATGGCGCAACAGGATGAGTTGCTGGTGGAGTTGGTCGAGGTGCTGGCGGAATAAGGGTCACGCCCGGATCTGGAGCCCACCGATCGCGGCTGACACCGGCGATTGCTCGGATGATGCGATTGTCCGAGCAGAATTTGCGGGCCAATTTGCGGCGGCCATTCTCCGGGACGCGAATTAGGATTGACTGTCTCGGCGATTGCGGTATTCTGGGCGCAATATCATTGTGCTGCGAAGTTTTATTGCGGGCTGGGAATTCATCGAAGTGCAGCACAAATAAGAACACTCCCAGCGGCCATCGGCCGCTGGGAGTGTTTTGCTTCTCGGATGGTGCTCAATTGGCAACAACGATGACGCCCAGGTGATGGGTCATTGACGGAGTGCATTGATGGCCAGGCATTACCGGGTGGCGGTCGTCGGACGAACGGGCCACGGGAATTACGGCCACGGACTGGATACATGTTGGGCCGAGATTCCCAATGCCCAGGTCGTAGCGGTGGCCGACGACGATCCACGCGGAATGGTCGCCGCGGCCAAACGGTTGCAGGTCGAGGCTGCCTACGCGGACTACCGAGAATTACTCGACAAAGTGCCCGTTGACCTGGTGGCCGTCGCGCCGCGTTGGGTCGATCAGCATCGAGCGATGGCTGTCGCCGCGGCGGAACACGGCGCCCATGTGTACATGGAAAAGCCGTTTTGCCGCACTCTGGCCGAAGCAGACGAAGTGGTTGCCGCTTGTAACAAGCACGGGGTGCAACTGGCGCTGGCCCATCCGACACACTACAGTCCCAAACTGCAGACGATTCGGCGTTTGATAGCCGACGGCGCGATTGGTCAGGTTCTGGAATACCGTGCCCGCGGAAAGGAAGACGCGCGCGGTGGCGGACTCGATCTGTGGGTACTGGGCACACACGTGCTGGACATGATTCTGGCTTTGGGAGGCAAACCTGCCTGGTGTCAGGCTCTGGTCACTCAGGCGGGGCAACCGGTCACGCGCAAAGACGTGACCGAGGGAGGGGAAGGAATTGGACCGCTGGCCGGTGACGAAGTCCAGGCGATGTATGGCATGCCGGATCAGTCCACTGCGTATTTCAGCTCCCGCAGGAATGCCAAGCACAGCCCGTCACGGTATGGATTACAGATTCACGGTTCGGGCGGAGTGATCGAACTGCTGGAGGGGACGCTGCCGGAAGTGCGGATTCTGCAGGACTCGAGTTGGAGTCCACTTCGGAGTGGGCGCGCGTGGCAAAACGTGTCGTCAGCCGGCATCGGCCAACCCGAACCGCTCCAGGATGCACGCTATCGATCGCGGCACTTCCTGGCGATCAGCGACCTGTTGCAAGCGATCGAAGCCGATCGTCCCCCCGCCAACGATGTGCAGGCCGCACGCGACGTGTTGGAGATGATCGTGTCGGTATTCGAGTCGCATCGCCAGCAGAAGCCCGTTGCGCTGCCGCTGGCAGAGCGGGGCAACCCGCTGCTGCAACTTGCCCAGTGATCTCGTTCCAGTGATCTCACCCGGTCGGTCAGGGCGTCGCAGATCCTGGCACACCGGATTGTCTCAGAGCTTCCGCCGAAGGTGGTGGCGGAGGTGGAGCGGCGAGCGGCTTTTGCGGCGGCAGAAACGGTACATCGTCCGACCGCGGTGGCGGTTCCGAAGGGAGCACAGGGGATTGTGTTGGCGGGTCCATTTCGTCGTTCAACGTGAAGTTCCGCAGTCGGATCAATGGCGGCGGCAGGGTATCGTGTTGTTTTGAGGGCCAGAAACGCCACCACTGCTTGCGGGTCAAGGGTGCGAGTTGCTCGATGTGCTGTAACATGGCCAGAGCCGCCTTGTTGGTCTTGTTCAGATGGACGGCTTCGCGGGCGTGGGCGTGGGCGCGGACAAACTCGCCGCGATCCAGATAGAACTGGGCGCGTTCCAAGTGCAATCGCGTCAAATTGTTGCGATTGATGGGCGACAGATCACGACTGAAGTGATCTGCCCGCTGTTCGAATTCAAGCTTGGCCGTTTCACCCACCGTGGCCGCGACGTCGGGCTGAACGATGCGCGGAGTGATCAACACGATCATCTCGGTCCGCACGACGTTTTCCGACTTGTTCTGAAACGCGGGACCGATCAGCGGGATGGCTCCCAGCAAGGGAACCCGTTGTATTTCTTCCTTGATCTGTTCGTCGATCAGCCCGCCGATCACGACGGTCGTGCCGTCGCGGACCATGACGTTGGTCGTGACTTCCGTTGTTTGAGTGTCGGGAAGATTGGTGGTAGCGTTGATCTTGCCCGAACTGCGTTCCGGGTGGATCTCCATGCGAACCATGCCATCCGGAGAAATGAATGGCCGGAGTATGAGTTTGGTACCGACGTCGAGGAAACTGACGTTTTGGATCGAAGTTGTGCCGTTGTTTGTCGTCGTGCTGTAACCCAGTCGGCTGCCGATGATCAATTCGGCCTTTTGCTTGTTGATGACCCGCAACTGAGGTGATGCGATCAGGCTGGTGTCGGAAATGGACTCGAGCGCCTCGACAAACGTGGTGATGTCACCGCGAATCAACCCGAATTTCAGACCCGAGGTCTGGGCCACAAACTCCCCGGCTGCGGGAACGATGCTGGCTCCGCTACTGTCTCCCTTGGGTGGGAATCCTGTCGTGCTGTTCAACTGCGAACCGTCGCCAGACACCAGCAATCCCTTGCCGCGGTTCGAGAGCAGGGCAAAGTTGACTCCGAACTGCAGTTCGTCCGTCAGGTTGACCGTCAAGATCATGGCTTCGATGACGACTTGCGACGGCGGGATGTCCATTTCATCGACGACTTTGTCCATTTCTTCAAGGACATGCGGATAGTCCATGACCAGTAATGCGTCCTGTTGAGTCAGTTGATCACCGCCGCCGTTGGTGTTGTCGGCTTCCAGACCGGTCATGGCCGGTGTGGTGATGGCAATCTTGCCTCCATTCGTTGACAGCAGCGGAGTCAGCAAGATCTGCAAATCGGTTGCGCTGATATATTTCGGCCGATAGATGCGTGTGGTGATCTTATGGTCGAGCTGTCTCGTCTTCTCGGCGTCCTCCGGTGTTGCCACAAATATGAACTTCTCATCCTGTTCATAGACCAGGCCCTGTGATCGCAGTATGGCGGCCAGGGCTTCCTCGATGTTCACTCCGTTGAGGCTGGCCGACACCGTTCCGGCAACCGAACGGCCGACAACAATGTTGCGACCCGATAACTCAGCGAACATCTCCAGGACCTGCTTGATATCCGCTTCCTGGATCGTGAGCCTATATTTGTCTTGTTGCGTGTCGGACTTCTCAAATCGGATGACCGGGTCCGAGTTGGTGGCCGCGTTCGTGTTGGGTGACACGGACGGCGGAGCGGCGGTGGGCGGTGGCTGAACGCCGGGGGCCTGCGTCTTGGGTGGCGGCTGCGAGCTGATGTCCGGTGGTGTCACATCTCCGCGGGGAGTGGCGGAGGCTGGTCCCGATTCCTGTTGGGCATCGCGGCGGGCCTGTTCCAGTTCTTGCTGCAGACGTCTGAGTTGTTCGAGCTGCTGCTGTTGCAGGATCTGCAGTGATTGGGATTGAGCCAGTTGGTCGAAGTGTTGCTGTAGACCTGCGAGGCGGCTTTCCAATTGTCGGTTGGCGGATCCGCTGGCAGGTTGGTATCCGGTGATTCTGGCCCCCGAATCCGAGGCTGGTACTCGTTCGGTCAGGTTGTCCAGCTGGCGTTGCATGGACGTGAGCCGGGATTCGACATGTGTGGACACCGAGCTGATCGCAGGGCGGGAGGCGGTTTGGGTATGTGCTCTGGGCTGCGTTGCGACGTCCAGTGATGGGCCAAATGGTATTGTCGACTCGACAAATACTGTCGGTTTAAATGCCACACCATTGGGCGATTGCGCCGGAGCCGCGTTCAGGTTGACCGGATCCAGGCCAGCGGTCCTGGGTCTCAAGGGCGCGGATGGCTGGGGAGCGGTTGAAGCGGTCGCCTTCGCCCAGGAGGCATTTCTCGGGTGGTCCGGTCCGTTCCGAGTGGTGCGTGCTGCTTGATGCACGGTATCCGAAACGGAGCGCTGCGGAGGCTGTTCGGACAGTGTGGCCAGACTCATGACGCCGAAGGCCAGCAACAATGCCAGGCTGGTCCACATGGCTCGCAAAGCGAAACGCGTAAGATTCAGGTGCCCTACCATGGGTCTTCCATGACCAAAGAACGGGTTTGAACTCAATGGTCCGCGGCGCACTCAGGGCGCGGCGTCCCGGTCCGTGGTTTGCGCTTCGAACGCCGGTGCGTCCAAGAATGGCGATCTGACGATCCGCAGCTCGAACTGCTGGTCTCCATGAGACAGGATCACGCGACGTGGCTGGATTGAAGAAATGTGCCACGACGTTGTGCCTTGGTGAATCTGACCGCCTTCGAAATACAAACGGCGGTTGATATAGGCCGCTTTGCGTTGACTTCCCAGAAATGTGCTCTTCAACAACAGGCCAGAGGGTGGCTGTACGACGCTGATCGCCGGGGCCGGATCGGCTGCCGGAATGGGCGCTGCTGTTGATTCGTCGTCGGCAAACAAGACCGGCGGCGCGAACTGATCAAAGTCGAGTGCAAAGGGATCACCGGCCACGGTGAAACCACGCTCAGGCATCAGCAACAGTTCCGAGGCCAAGAGTGTGTCCGTGTTTTTCCAGTCAAAGTCCACCGCCGGTTTGGCTTCTGCTTTGGCCGCTTCGTCCGTTTCCGGCGGCGTCTTCGCCGGGACTTTCGAGGCAATCGGGGCCGGTCCGCCCTGGACCATCCGCAGCAGCGGCGGCATCCAAAAGACGAGGCCGACTGCGAGCAGCAGACCGAGCAAAGCGGACTTCTGCCAGCTGCGCTTGAATTCGGTCCACAGCCGTTGTTTGAACTGGACTAATGTCATCGCGTGCAACGCTCCTAGCTGGCAGGCCGGAATGGTATCGGATCAGACCAGGCCGTTAGCCCGTGTTGGTCCAGCCGAAAAACGCACGGATCTTGACTGGCGACGGACACCCGTCGTCTTCTATCGGCAGTCGCCGGGATCGAGTCAGCGGAATTTTCGTCAGAATCGTCAAGATCATCACGGATTGCGTAAGTCTCGACGGACAACTGCCCCATTGTAATCGGCCTAGACGCCCCATTTTTCGCAGTCAGCGAAGCGGTTCGCGTGCGGAAGAGTTGCTGTTGCGTTTCCATTCCGTGCAGGAAGGCAACCACCTTGGCGAATGTGCCCTGGAATTCAATATCGAAGGCCAGGCGGCGGTAGGTCTGGTGTGTCACGGATTGCTTGGGACGTACGAGTGTGACTTCGACTCCCGCGTCGTCGGCAATGCGGCAAATCGCCTTCAGGACCCGCTGGTCATCGGTGTCGGCTGGCAGGGCCGGCAGGCAACGTTGGATGTACGCGTTGCGCTGATCGACGAGTTTTCTCAGCGCGTCCAATTCGGCCATCCGCAACGGGACATTGAGCAAATCACGTTTTGCATTCGTGATCTCCTGTTCAATTGCCCGGTTGGCTCGGTGTTCGGGTAGAAAAATCCCGAAAATGAAACCGAGCACCAGGACAGCCAGTCCAATGATGGTGATCAGGCTGTCGCGTCGCGTGTGGTCGTTCATACTCAGTCCTGGCATTGCTGCGGAGATTGATGCGTTGATCGTCTCGAAATCAGTTTTGAAATTGAAGAACGGATGCGTTGTCTGCCACGGATCGACCGGCATCCAGGCCGGAATCGTTTTGTGGAGCGGGCGTGGGCACGTTTCCGGGACGCCGCACATGGAGCCGAACTGTAAAACTCCGCAGTTTTTGTTCCGCGAAAATATAGGGTTCATTGGAGACCAGCCACAGTTGTTTGAAGTGGCCGACTTCCTGCAGTGCCGCCATGTACTGGGACACCGCCAGGTGGTTGGGTGCCAGACCGCTGACGACGACGATCAGGTTCTGAGTTTGTCGTTCGACGCGCAACTGTTTCAGGTCGATGACGAATGGGTCATTCGCTGCTTGATCTTCCGGCTGTTTCGATTGTTTGCCGGAATTTGTCTTGTTCGATTTCAGTGGTTGGACGGCTGTTTCGTACTCCAGGTGAATGTCGGACAATGAGACAAATTGCGGTCGTTGCAGACTGATTGCCTCGAGCAGTCGCGTTGTGGCAACGCGCATTTTCAAGTGGGAGACGAGATTGCATTGTCGGTCAAGGTCGCCGATATCAGCTTGAACCTGTTGCGGGTCGTCGAGCGGGCCCATCAGTGATTTGACTTGACTTTGCAGAGTCTCGAGCTGCAGTTGCAGTTGTTGATGAGTCCGTTGTTGCTGCAGAGAACCGATGATGATCAGCAGCAGGAACACTCCCAGAATCCCTCGCCTCCAGATTTGCTTCTGGCGTTTGTGAATTTTCTGGCGGTAGCTGGCGGGGAGAAAGTCCAGCTCAGCGACGGTTTCCGGACTGAGTTGTTTAGGTGTTTCGTCTTGCATCCGATTCCAATTCCTCTATCTCATCGCCAAGCCAATAGCGGTGGTCCAGCGGTAGGGTTGCTCCACGTCGCCGGCTGTCGGAGTCTGGCCCGTCAGACCAGCCATTGGATCTCCGATTTCGCAGGCGATTCCTAACCGTTTTTCAAAGAAATCGAGAAGCCAGTTCGACGCGTCATTTCCGGTGACGATGACTCGTTTCAGCGGCTTTCCGCGAAACGTCACTTTGTAATATCGCAGGCAGAGTTCGATTTCGGCTGTAATGGATTCCAGCGGTGTACGAATCGCTTCGATGACGGTTCGGTGGACCTCATCGTCGTTATCAAGTGCTTTGGCGGTGTTGACAATCGTCCGGACACGCGCTCCCTCGGCCGCACTGCTGTTCAAGTGACGCGCCACAGCCTGATCGAGATGATGGCCGCCATGTCCGATGTACTTCAGGAACAGGATTCGATTGTCTTCGGCGAACACGACTGTCGTCGCTTTTTCGCCCAGGTTCAAATAGGCGCAGCGTTCGCCGGAGTTGTGGGTCTTTCCGAATCTGAGTGAGCGAATCACGGCGCACGGTTCGACATCCACCGACCGCGGCGTCAATCCCGCATATTCCATGATTCGGATTTGACGTTGAATGATCCCGGTATGGCACGACAACAAGATCACTTCCTGACGCCCATCACCTTCCTGACGAACCTGTCCGGCGGTCAGGTGTCGGATTTCGGCTTCCTGAACGGGATAGGGCAGTCGCTCTTCCGCTTCCCAGGCAACCACTTTGGCGACTTCCTCGGGCGGCAACACCGGCAGTCGCACGTTCTGTACGAACAGGTCTTGGGCACCCAGACAACCCACAGCCAGTCGTCCTTTGAATGGATGATCCGCCAGCAGCTGTTTCAACGTGGTTCCAATCTGCCGGTCCTGATCATCGGCGGTCGCGTTCTGGTCCACATCAATCGGGCCTCGAGCCATGGCGTGGATCTGCAATCGATGCGGATGACCTTTGAGTTGGACGAGCGTGGCTGTGTAGGGGCCCAGATCCAATCCAATCGGTCGATGTTGTTTGTGTCTCAGATCGATCATCGGGCCGAGCTGGTCCTGGAAAAGCCAATGGGATGTGGGCCAATGGGATGTGGCAAGTCAAACGCGAGTTGCCACCGCCGGTTCTGTGAGCTGTCGTTCCGGGCCGTAACCCGAGATGGATATGGGCGCAGTGCGGGTGTACACAAGCAAACTATAGCTCTCGGAACCGACGTCCGACGGAGGCCTTCGCGGGAATTGCGGCGGCGGCCAACCCTGACAATGGGAATAATCGTCACCAGACGATCCGGACCAGAAGCCCTGGCCCGTGGTGCGACCAGTTTGGCTCTAGCGGCCCCACCGCGATCCGCGCCGAGAACCACGTCCTTTGCGCTTTCCCGATCGGGAATTCGTGGCCGCGCTCGTGTTGTGGGTCTCCGTCGACCCATCGAGGTTCAGCCAGGTATGTCCCGTAACCCAGGAGACGGTCAGTTCGCATTGGGACTGAGTCCCTTCAGAGCCAGTGGTGAGCGTGACAAGTGTGTCCTGGTGTTCGGCTGGACCCGTGCCACCCAGCGGGCCGAATGTGACCTGTTGGACCTGCAATCCTGTGGACCGCAGTCGAACCGAGCTCAACTCACATGTCGTCTGGTGCAATTTGGTTCCGATCAGCCGATTCAAGTCGACTCGACAACCGTGCAGCGGCGTGCCGGGGTACTGTGGATGTGAAACCGTTGGCGGAGTGTTGTCGCCAGCGTAGACGAACGCGTACGAGTTGTTTTCGAGATCGAATTGTACGGACCAGGGCGCGTTGTGTTCGATGGCCATGGATCGCGCCAGTTGGAGGTCGGCTGCGATGATCCTGCCAATGGAATCGACCGAGTGGCTGCGGTAGGGGTCGACGGACAAGATGGCGACCGAAGCTATGATCGCAATCAGAGTCAGGCTGATCACAAGTTCCATCAGCGTGAAGCCTTGCGATGTTCGTGGACGCGGCGTCATGGCAGTTCTCTCCATGAGACGACATTCCAGCGATATCCGGCGCGTTGATCGGTCTGGTCAACACCGGGAAATGGACGGAACAGTGGAGCTTGGCTGTGGTGGGCGATCTGTGGAGTCGCGCGCAGGTGCACCGTCGATTCGAGGTCGAGACCGGCTTGGTTGTAGGGAGCGTGCCAGGATGTGAAGTTGGTGAAGTCCGCCAGCCAGTCAATGAAATCCACCTGGGGCTGGTTGAAAAACCGGTTCCCTTGGTTTTCGATCAACCACCGCTGCCTGCGTTCGTACCAAAGTGTCCGGATCAAAGTCCAATTCGGGGGATGACGGATTGTGTGGAACTGTCCGGTGACCGGTCCGCGAATGTCCACAAACCGTAACCGGCTGGGCCGGATTCGAAAGCTCGTTGCCGTTGCGTGCTTCACCTGTCCGCGGATGATCAATTGGTTGAGGTTGTCGTCGACCTGTACGATGGGAAACCAGTTTCCGCCACTGTCATCACCGAGCCAGATGGCGTGTAACGAACCGGGTTCGACCGCGTTCAGACCGGTCGGCGACTGCAGCGTGACCACACTGTAGGGCTGTTCGACAGGCCGGCTGGTTGCCAGCCCCTGAATATCGACATCCGCAGCCTCTCGGAAATCCAGATCACCGGCGCGGATCTTGACTGAGCCGTCGCAGATCACAGCTCCTTCGATGACCAGTCGCACGTTGCTCTGCATCAGGATGTTGTTGGCGACAATTGCCGGCAGACGGGGCCAGGCATCGACTTCTTCAACCAGAGGCTCACCATCAACACCGCGCCAGTCAAAACTGCATAGATGGATGTCGTTGCCTTCGACGAGGAGTTTACGACTCACGAACAGGCTTCCCCGGATCGTGACATTGTCTTGAATGGTCAAGTTGCCATTGCGGTAGAACATCCCGAGAGGATTGTCGGGTGTGGGTGCCAGATTCACGTTCTTGATGCTGGAGCTCAGCGGAACAGCTTCATAGGTGGGGCCACCTTCATAAACGCAATAGCTCCACTGGGTGGATACGTCCACCCGCGGACGTATCAGTCGGGATCTGGTGTGGACCGATGTGACATTCAGCAAATCCAGGGCGGCGCGGGTTGACGAGGAGAGCCTGCTGAAATGTGTGAGTTGGCCCGACAGCGGATGCGGGTGAACGGATTGCTGGTCCGCAACAGTCAGTTGGGCTCCGATCGATCGAAGCACCTCTGAGCGAACACGTTTGCTCCATGTTGGACCTTGGAACAGTCTTAAGGAGTTTCGGATCCACACGTCGCCCTCAATACGGTGCCCGGGTCCCAGTGACAGCGAAGTGCGGCCACCCTCGGCGAACAGAGCCATGTGCCGGATCGAACCAAAATCACCAGATTGGTCGGCGATATCCAGGCCTGAAGTGAGTGGAGGATCCGGGTTGGAGTCGGCGGTCAACCGCGGTTGAAGTTCAACCAGGATCTCCACGGTCTTGTGGACGATCTGGTCTGTAGCCCGTGATTGCCACGACCCCGTTGAACGCAAGACAAGGTACAACGATCGGTGGTACCGCGTGTTCATGTATTGGCCTTCGGCCAAGCGCAGGAATTCGACCGTGAATCGCGTCACACCATCGGAATCTTGGGTGAGCGTCCGTTGCAGCGGCTCGTCAACACCCGCCCACGCGTGGGTTTGTATATGGTGCAGAGCCGAAGACGCTCCCGTTCGCGCTGCCTGCAGAGCCAAATCGTGATGCCGGGCGTTTTGGGTCAGTTGCAACACGCTGGTCTGGGTTCTGAGAAAACCCAATGTCAGAATCAAACTGGTGCTGATCGCGATCAACACCATCACCAGCGCCAGGCCTCGCTGCTGGCCGTGCCTCCGTTTGCGGACAGGATCCGACGGACGCTTGTTAGAACCCAGATACATAACGACGACTCGCGGAGTCAAAGAACGGAATCGCATCTCCGGCAACAGCTTGATCCGGCGTGTTTTGTGTCTCAATCAAGATTTCCATGTCCAGGTCGGCTTGTCTCAAGCCAACAATGCCTTGTGCCCAGCGCAGGTCGTTCCATCCCGCCTCGCCGGGATCCGCCGAGTTGAGTTCGTATGAACTGGGGGATTCCCGGAATTCAAACCGCGCGTTACCGGTGACGTCCTTGCCGTTCTGCGATCGGGCGACCTGCAGATGATCGCACAGCAGCAGCTTGCGTACGGAGGGCGAGTGCAGCAATGACAGCATCTGACGGTTGAAGTTCGCGTCGTCGAAATCAACCGTTGTGCTGACATCCGGCAGCCGCATTTCAACCAAATGGGCCGGATTCTCTGGGTCGGGACCATAGATCAATAGTTCTTCAGCCAGCGGCAGTCGCGGCAACAGTCCTTGCTCGGCCAGCCCACCATCGATCCCGCCAGTCCACAGGACCAGGAAACTGGGAACGGACTGGCGGTTCCAGGTCTGATGGACGACGGCGACTCCCAGGCGGCTGGGGCGTGTGTCGACTTGATAGACTGCGGCCTGTCCGAACATGAGCCGCATGCGGCCCACCGCGGCTTGTGACGTCATGGTTGCGTCCTGCAGACCCTGAGTGTGTTGTCGAGCGGTTTGAACCGCGGCCAGCAAACCTCCCAACACGACCGTCAACATCGACGTGATCGCAATGCTGATCACGATCTGACTCAACGTGAACCCGTACCGGTCGCGGGTTGCATCGGTCGGCCGCAGCCTGTCGTGGCGGCGACGGTCCCGGTTGCGATGGCGGCGTATTGGTTCAGAAGCTCGAGGGTACATGACTGAAAACCCGAGAGAGTTTGCCTACTGGCCGGTTCTTGGTCTGTCGGTCGCTATAGGTCACGTGGACCGTGACTCGCCGGTGAGCACTGTCTTCGCTGACGACGCGCCAGCCGAGATTGGGGTCCGGAACGACCCGTTCCACCGTGACACTCCGCGTGAAATTATCGATGAACCGCGCGTCCGCCAGCAGCGGCATGGGTCGCGGTTTGATTTCGCCGGTGACCGTGGTGCCCCGGCTACCCAGCGGCCAGCCATCACGATCGACGGGTGGCGAGGCGCTCCAGTGCGTGAAGTCATCGATGCTCTCAAAGTCCTGCCGAATGTGGCTGGTCACCGGTGCCGAGTTCGGCAGGGGAAATGACATGGAGGCAACTTCATTGATCAACTGACGGGCCATGCCGCGGGCAACGCTGGTATGTGCGGCCTCGGTTGAGGAACGGACCGCAGCCGACAATGACGTCAGCACGGCGCAACCGGCGAGCGTGGTGATCGAAATGGCGACGAGCGCCTCAAACAGCGTGAAGGCACGACGCCGCGCTGGCGGACAACTCCGGCCATTGTCTGAGGTCAGTCTCATGAAAGACTCCCGGGCATCTCTGTTGCGCAGTGCGATCACGGATCAAATGCCGCGTCGTGATGGGCTGTTGTCCGCACGCGCTGCCGGCCCGGACGTGCGAGGTGGACGGTGTTTGTGATCCCGCCGCGCACAAAAGACGGCGCGGTAAGGTCCCCTCAAAGCTCCCAGCTTTCCTTACCGCGCCGTAGGGTCGTTGACTCAGCAATTAAGCTGTGTCAACAAAACATAGGTCAACCAACCGGGGTGTCAAATGACATTTGTGCCGGGATCGCAGATTGGCGGCGTCGCATGGATCAAGCGGTTCCGATGTCCCGCATGGGGACGAGGTGCTGTTCGGATCGTATCGAAATGTCGCGTGGATTTGCGCAACGTGTCGCTGCCCAAGACTCGGGGACCGCAGACCGGTTGGTCACGGCGGCGACGTTCCACAAGGTGCGGATATATCAGGGATTGTGAGTGTTGAAACATCGCCGGTCTGGGATCAGCGTGCGTCGGAATCCGTTCCCAGAAACAGATCGCGACCGGCAGAGAGCGCGTGCATCTTGCGGTCGGCGACCGAGCGCTGCAGCATCCAGAATCCACAGTCAGGATGAATCCAACGCACCCGACCGGGCCCCAGAGTCCGATTTGCCGACTCAATCCTGTGTGCGATCTGGTCGGGAGTTTCCACCCCATTGTCTTTGATGTCCACGACTCCCAGGCCCAGCTGCATTTCGGGCTTCAGCTCGCGGAAGAACTGCAGTTCCTCGTAGCCGCGTCGAGCGAACTCCAGCACCAGGTGATCGCAGTCCAGGGAGTTGAAAAACGTCATCAGGTCCGCGAACAATCCGGACTGGATCGTCTGCCCGCCATAATTCCCAAAGCACAGGTGGACGCCGGTTTCCGAGTTTGTGCCACTCAGGACGTGGTTAATGCCCGCCGCCGCAATCGCCGCGTCCTGGGGACTGCCCGGCAAGTTGGCTTCGTCGACCTGGATCACTGAGGCGTCGATGGATGTGATCTGTTGTCGCAGCACCTCGGCGATCGCCATCACCAGGGCCTCCAGATTTCCGTAATGGCAGTCCAGCAGTGTTCGTGCCAGCATGTAGGGGCTGGTGAGTGTGAATTTGAGGGGAAGTCTGGTCAGATGCCGGATGGAGTTGAACGACGCAGACAGATCGAGTCCGCCTTCGTCGACGGCTTCGCGCACCACGCCAGCCGGTTCAGACCGGAACCCGAAGTCGTCCCGCGAACGAAATTCAACTCGCTCGGCGCGGCTGAGCTGAGAGTGGATACCCTGCATCGGTCGCACGAAGTAATCGATCATGCCGTTGGTGTCCGGATGATTCACATCAAATCGACTCAGCTCCCCGTCGCAGATGACGTCCAGGTTGGCCAGTTCCTGTGTCTTGAGGACGACCATGACCGCATCCCGCAGATTGGTGCGGTTGGGTTGGGATGTCAGCCAGGCGGGGATCGGATAACTGCCGACGACGGTCGTGCGAATGTCCGGAGTCATGGAATGATTTCCTTAGCTGATCAGCCGGCTATGGGAATTTTGCAATCGCTGAGAATTGTTCGACGTCCAATACAAAACCAACTCCCAGCGGGGCCTGGTTGATAGATGTCAGGTCCAAGGATCCGTGTTGAATGTTCAGAGTGGGCCAACCGGCCGCAGTGGTCCGATACAGGTCATCGTGACATGTCAGGATCTGCTGTTGCACGGTCGCGGGAAATTGTGACAACCCGGCAAAGTAGTGGTGGCCATTGCGTTCGACACTGGCGATATCCAGGGCCGCCGTCACCGCCAGATCCTGCAATAGACCGATCGGTCCCACATTTGCCAGGTCCTCGCCACTCATGACGGTGGGCAGTTCGGGACGGGTCCGCAGCCGCTGTTTGAGCAGACAGGCGTTAGCGATGCTCTTAAACACGCCCTTGCAGTTCTTGTGGCTGGTCCCGTGGTAGCCAAGCTGCAACGCCGTCTGCAGGCTGCCGAGATCGGCGTCGGACTCGTCGATGATCATCCGCGGGCGATCTGTCCAGTGGATCATCGGAGCGAGTTGCTCATGTTGCAGCGCGATCTCCCGGTGGAACGGCTGTTCGACAAACATCAGATGCTGCAGCAGTCGTTCCAGCCGCGGCGTGTTGGTCAGCTCGTTCCAGAAGGCGCGAAACTCGTCCAGCGAACGGAACTGTTCGTTGCCATCGACGGAAATCGCGTAGTCGGCTCCTGAGTTTGATTCGAGGATGTCGGCGATCGATGCCAGGCGTTGGATGTCTGGTTCGATCTGACCGCTGAGTTTCAATTTGAAGTGCCTCAAGTTGTAGCGTTCGATGCATTCGTTGAGTGACTGCGGCAGGCCATCCTGGAGTCTGTGTTCCGCAAGAATGTCCGCGGACCGCAGCGGATCGGCCATGCCCACAGTGTGTCGAGCCAGCACACGGTTTCGGGGCTGTTGTGGCAGATGATCGGCCACGGTCGTGCCGTTCAATTCGGGATGGATGACACCCAGATCGATGCCCAGTCCATCGTCCCGGATCAAGCGGTGGAACGGTTTTCCGCTGAGCCGGCACACGGCTTCGATCAGCGCCCGTTCGACCAGCGAACTGCCGAACTGCGACAGCAATCCCGGTAATGCCTGTTGCCGGCCCCAGTGGGCCAGGTCGTGCCACAAGGAGTGCCAGAGCGAGAACGCAGTGGGAGCCGCGCGGCCGACCGCCGTGTGGGCTGCCTGAGTCACAACCGCCAGCATCTCGTCGATTTCGGTGTCCAGCGGTTGATCGGGGATCTTGGTGAACCACTTGGGTGGCAGTTGGTCGGCCGCCACGCCGTGGACGGTGTGGCCGTCGATCTCCACGCAGATGCGGACAAAGACATGTGGGCAATCCGTCATCGTTGCGATTCCGTATTGGAACGGAAGCCGCGTGTGCAAATCCACGCGGTGGATGTCGCTGGCTGTGATCCGGATCGCCATGTCGGCATTCTAGCGGGGTGACCGTCGTCGCACGAGCGTCGGTTGACGCGTGGTGCCTGCACTGGCAGGCGGGTGGTGCCTGCACTGGCAGGCGCGTGGTGCCTGCACTGGCAGGCGGGTGGTGCCTGCACTGGCAGGCGCGTGGTGCCTGGTTGGCTGGCCGGTTATGCTGAGGTCGAACTTCGAGTCAACCGGGAAGTGGGAGGCCCTAGGCGTGGCACGTCCATCGGCATGGATCGGGATGCTGACCTTCATGGTCTGGCTGGGATCGGGCTGCGGTGCGTGGGGGGGCCAGGTTGAGCAACAGCCCCAGCCGTCGTGGGTCGTTCCGCCGGATGCCGAGGCGTTGGTCTACAAGACGGTGGGCGATGTGCGTCTGAAGGCTGTCGTCTTCCGCCCGCCGGGTTTCCAGCGGAACCAGCCCCGACCGGCCGTCGTGTTTTTCTTCGGTGGCGGCTGGAAGAATGGAAAACCGTCGCAGTTCTATGAGCAGTGCCGTTACCTGTCGTCGCGCGGCATGCTGGCTGTTTCGGCCGAATATCGTGTGTCCAGTCGCCATCAGGTTCAGGTCGTGGATTGCGTGGCGGATGCCAATGCGGCGATCCGTTGGCTCCGCGCGCAAGCTGAGAATCTGGGAGTCGATCCCCGTCGCGTCGCTGCGGGGGGCGGATCAGCGGGTGGCCATCTGGCTGCCGCTGTGGCGACGCTGCCCGAGCTTGCTCCGGGTGGGCGGCCCAACGCCCTGATTCTTTTCAATCCGGCGCTGGACCTGTCACCGGCAGCCCTGGGCGGCAAGCCGACGGACGCGAAGTACGTAGAACTCAGCCGTCGGTTTGGCGCGTCGGCGGAAGAACTGTCGCCCCAAGCGCACCTGCATCGGCAGATGCCTCCCACTTTGATTTTGCATGGACAGTCCGACACGCTGGTCCCGTTTGCACAAGCCGAGGCATTTCAACGGCGGATGCGGGGGCTGGGGCGACGATGTGAGTTGGCCGGATACTCCGAAGCCGGTCATGGCTTTTTCAACTATGGCCGACAGAAGAACCACTGGTTTGCCGAGACAATGCGGCGTACCGACCGATTTCTGGACAGTCTGGGATACGTGTCCGGCCCCGACACGGTGCAGCAGTTCCTGATGGCCAAACCGCGGTGAACGCTGGCCAGCCGTCTGCCTGGGGTGTCAGAGATACGACATCAGGTTCAACTGCATGGAGCGGGCGGCGATTTCCAGAGTGACCTGGAACGCTTGTTGAGCCTGCGCCATTTCGGTGATGGACTGTGTCAGGTCCGCATCGAACACATCGCTACGCGCCTCGGTCAGCAGCAATTCTTCGTCAATCACTTTTTGTTCGACGGAATCGGTGATTTGAAGGCGGGTGGCGACATCACCGCGGACCAGGTTGAAGCGTTCGGATTCCACGTCGAGCAGTCCCACGAGGCGTGCCAATTCCGCGTTGTTGCCCGTTTCCAGAGACATCTGCAGGTTGACCAGAATCGAAATGATGCCGGTGGATTGTCGCGGGTTGACGTCTTGTCCGACCAGAGGCCCGAGGCCGGTGACTGTGCCGTCGATGCCCAGTGCCTGAGAGACCTGATTGGTCTGCACAATCAGATCGCCCGGACCGCCGGTGACGTCGTCGATGGTGATCCCGTTGCCAATCGTGTTGAGTGTGGCATTGAGTCCAGGCACAGCGGTGATGGCAGTCAAGACTTGATCGACGGTGGTCATGCCGCTCAGGTCGACACTGGCGGTTGTCGCGTCGCGGAGCGTGATTTCCAGATTGACGCCGTCGTCGACCGGAACACCGTTCCCCAAATTCAAATCCCCGAGCAAGGTCGATCCGAGAAAAGTGCGGATGCCGAGTGCGGTTGCATTTGTGCCGCCGTTTTCGCCGATCGAGAAATTGGCTCCACTCAGCCTCGACGAAATCGCCAGTCCGTCATGATCCTGATTGATGCCCACCGCCAGATCCGGATCCGCGATCAGCAACACGTTGAACAGGTCTTCCACGGTCACGGCTGTGGAAACATCAATCGCCTGGGTCGTCAATCCATTGGTGACCAGCAGACCGTTTCCGGCGGTCACTCCGATTCCCGTACCAGCGTTGAGTGCCGACAGAGCGGTCAGGTGGGTCAGATTGGGATCCAAGTCCGTGCCGTTGAGGACGGCAGTGGCTGCCGACACGATGCCCAGGTCCTGTGCCATGCGGCCGCCCGCGACGTCGGCGACCGCGACTGTACCGGCGGACGAAGTCAATTGCAGCCCGAAGTTGCTGGCTGGATCAACGTTGACGGTGAGCGTCAATGGTCCGCCAGCGAAGGCAGCTTCCAGTTGAGTTTTGACGTCTTGAATTGTCTCGGCCGAGGACAGGTCGACCACTTGCGCCTGGGGGGCACCGTCGTCGAGCGTCACCTGAATCATACCGAATTCGATTCCCAGTCCGGCGTTGAGATCCTCCAGACGGGTTTGCATGGTCAGCGCGGGGTCGACATCGGTGCCGACGGGTTTCGTGATCGCTGAAAAGGCCGTATTGCCGTCGATGCTGTTACCGATCTGGAAGTCAGCCAGCAGGTTGGATTGCACCTGGAATTCATCACCTTTGTAACGCACGAATCCGCTGCCGGTTGCTTCGAAGGGGTTGATTTGTGATTGGCTGCCGGCGAACAGGTGGCGGCCTCGAAAGCTGGTGTTGGCGGCCTGCATGACCTGTGTCACGATCGATCCCACTTCGACGGCCAGCGCCTGTTTTTCCATGCCCGTCGACTGGTCGCCGGTTCCCTGCAGCGAGATCGCAACGGCTCGATTCATGGCTTCGCCGACAGACGACATGGCGGATTCGGTTGCTGAAAGCAACGAACGGTCGGTGGCGGCCGTGGTTTTGAAGTGTTCCTGGCGTTCCAGCAGTCGCTGCAAGACCATCGTCTGTGCCGCCGCGACCGGATCTTCGTTTGGTTGCTGAAACCTCTTCCCGGTGGAGACCTGGTCCATCAACTCGGTCAGTCCCCGTTGTTGCGAGGCGATGTTCTGTTTCAGGCGCGACGCCAAGAGCGCGCTGGGAATGCGTCCGGGCAGGATCGGTCCGAGGGCCATCGTTGACTCCTACCTCAACCTAAAATCAGCTACCAAACAGAACGCCTCAAGAACCGTTCGAGGGAATCTGTGTTATCTGTCGAGCATCAGATGTTGAGCAGCACCGTGAACAGTTCGTCCGCCGTACTGATCAATCGTGCGGCGGCTTGAAACGCGTGTTGAAATTCGAGCAGTTGCACGGCTTCTTCGTCGAGGCTCACGCCGGAAAACTGTTGCCGCTGGGTGAGCAGGCTCTGTTTATAGCCGTCGAGTCCTTCGGAAATCGTGGTTTCCGAAGCTGTCGTCTGAGCCACGTTGGAAACGACCGTTTCGTAAAAGCTGACCAGCGTCTCGTTTTTCAGAGAAGTCAGTTGCTGGTCATGAAAACGGGACATGAGCGCCGCATTGCTGTTGTCGGACGGACCACCACCTTGTCCCAGTGCCAGCAGCGTATGGTCGCTGGCCACGGCCTCGTTGACAGCAACATCCGTGGAGTCGCTGCCCGAGAAAAAGGTGTTGATCCCCAGAGCTGCCAGGGCCCCGCTGGTGTCGTTGCTGAAACGAAATTCGTAACCCGTTTCGGAATTGATTTGCAGCCGATTTGTGGTCGTGATCGTGGATGACACGTTGGTCACCGCATTCAAGGCCGCGTTGAGTGACTCGAGCGTTGTGTCGGTTCCGATGCCGTCCAGATCGATGTCGATCGTGGACGTTTCCGTGATGCCGGTCAGCGTGTTAGTCATCTTCAATTCGAAACGGCCATGTTCGGGACTGAAACCCAGTCCCGTTGCCGCCGCATTGAGCGCGGTTGTCGTATCGTCGACCCGCCATTCGGATGTGGTCGATTCGAAACCGCGCAGACCCTCTCCCGCCGCATGGATTTTATTGAATTCGAAGATCAGGCCTGACGCGTAGGTGTCGAGGTCGTCCACGAATCCACCGACATCCGTATCGCGTCCCGCGATGATTCCGCTGATTTCACCGCCCATACTGGAAATGTCGAAATTCGAGTCAGCCAACCGGACGTAGG
>Ga0315336_1003188_pt1 | contig 22572 bp, 21 predicted proteins | sample ASW5metaG_FD_204512 | JGI IMG/M metagenome (GOLD analysis project Ga0315336, IMG submission 204512) | Ammonia-oxidizing marine archaeal communities from Monterey Bay, California, United States - ASW #5 | ecosystem: Environmental > Aquatic > Marine > Intertidal zone | place: USA: California... | reverse complement strand
GCCATTGCCTGCCCTTAACTCTTGCAACTAGCCGACCGAATTGCTAGGTGGTGGCCGGGGAGTAAATTCAAGCCCTGCCCGCTGCGTGGCGACGTCGATCCCCCCTCCCCCTAAAGGACTAGCTGCCGACGGGTGGGGTGATCTGTTAGGGAGGGGAACGTGATGCATCTGCTACGGTCGCGTCTTGACACGAGGAAACCGTTGTTTGAATGGGTTGGGAGTAACCCTGAAAACTGCTTGCTTGTCATCGTACTCGCCCTCAAGAACACCAACGAACGCATTTTCATTTTGGGAATCCTTCACTAGATAGAATACGCATGTTTCGCCCTCTCGAAGGAAGACGCGTTCGGGGCCGTTCTCCAATCCCGTATCGCTGTCCAACAACCGATATCGGAAGTCTACTTCGGTGGGAATCTTCCCCTTTATCATGTAAACCACTCTCAGTTTTGCTGTGCGTGAAATCGTTGGTATGGTCCCGTGCCCGCCCGATTGGAGGGTCGATTTTTGATTCGTCTTCTGGATCTCCACCGCAACCCCAATGATAACGGCATCCGCTTTTTCGTAGAGTTCCTCGGGACTCCATAGCTTTACAGGCCGCGCCTGTGCACTGAATTCAAAAACGAAAGCAATTAGTGCTGCAATCAGTATCTGTTTCAATACATTCTCCCACCCTGGCGAACGACTAACTCTACTACTTTCCGCCTCTTCTATGGCTCCCTCCGACAATACCCGAAACGACTCGTTGCGTCGAGGCCACCATTCCCGCCCCCTTACCCCCCCCAACTCCCCGTGAGCGCGAAATTCAGGTGCGGGTGTGGGCTGGTGGTCAAGCGTGGGCACGTGGGGGAGTTGATTACGCTTCCACATCTCTAGCAGGGATTGATTGGCGCTTTAACGTACCATGGATGGGGGCTTTTCTGGTGATTTTGCTGTACGGGATGGCGAATGTGGCTATATACTAAACGTACCATCTAATGAATCCCGTAAAGCGGAGCGTTAAATGAAGAGATTCGTCGGGATGGAATGGAGCAAAAAGTCAGGAGTGGGTTCATGAAATACAGGACGTCTCTTGCGATAGCAGGCATCATTCTTGGGCTTGGGAGCATGTGCACCAGGGCGGATATTGCCTATTTAATTTCCGCCCAGGGGACATGGGGTCCGGGCGGCGCCTTTTTTGAAGGACCGTGGGCAGATCTTGGGTTTCTTTACCAGGGGATCTGGAGCGACAAGATTCCAGATGTTAGCCATGTAGCGGGCAAAGGCGGGGTTCCTCTCAATCGAAACGGTGCGCAGGAATTCGTGCTATTCATGGACTTTGCAGACCATACTTATTCTGGTTTACCGCTCAACTACGGCTATATCCAGTTCTCGGATCAGCCCATTTCATTGACACAGAATACCGACGGAGATGTTGGTGGTAACGACATCAACAACGGGTATCTCTATTTTCGGCTATTCCAAACGGCGGCGGCGGATATAGGGGACTGGTATTACCAATCTATGCCGACTGACACGAGCACACTAACCGATACAGACGTCTTAAATCCGCCGATACCTCCGCGTGACTATGCGTCGATTTCAATGACCGGTGGGGAGGCGAAGGAAATGGACCGACAAGTAGTGGTGCCCGAGCCATCGCCCCTTTCCTGCCTCGTACTTTTCGGGCTAATGGTCGCACTGCGAAACACACTCAAACATTAAGACTGCCGGTTCCCGTCCTTCTTCGAAAGGCGACCGCAGTGGTGGTGGACGGGGCTTTTTCTTTCCCGCTATTTCGGCCTGAATTAGCGCCCTAATTCCTTAACGTTTTTGGCCCTTGAAATTGCTCAACTCGGCGAGAGCAAGAAATTCACCACCGGCCCTTACCGTATACCCAACCGTTGCCGTAAGGGGAGTTGATTGCAGCGGATTGACATTCTGGACGCCAGGGATATTTTCCCCGAATGCGATTGCCCTGGTCAGTTCTCTGCTTTTGCCGCGGCCTGCTCCTCGGTTGGTTGGGTTGCTCCAACTACAATGTCCGGGGCGATCGCATATTTTTTGGTGTCGTCTAGGCAACAGAAAAGGCGACCACCCGGAAGCAGCCGCCTTCTCAAATACGAACGGTGTGCGGATTTAGCCTACCATTGTCCTGTGTCCTTCTTCATCTCGATCTATGACCACGAAACCGCACCTGCTAAAGAACTTTCTTCGACGTGAGCCGTAGCATTCCAACTGCATGGCACATTCTTTGGCGTACTTAGTCTTGATTTCCCGCACGAATTTGCGCCCATGGTTCTTGCCGCGATCTTGAGGATCGACATAGATTAGCCACAGGAAAGGGCTTATTCCTACGCCTTGGATTACAGCTAACCCCCATGGCCGACGTTCAAGCGCGGTATTCGCATTCCGCAATTCCGCCATGACCCCCTCAGCGCTCAAAGCTGGAGCATCAAGGTCTATTCGGTGCTCATACAGGAAGGCCGCAACTTCATCGACGCTGGCGTTCTCGTAGTCGAAGATCATCACGACATTAGCCTTCTGTTAGTCGATCTTGCCCTCGGCCAGATGCATCCATTCCTCCAGCCAGTCGACTCGCTCCTGGAGGATGCCGATCGACATCTTCAGGATCTCGGTTTCTCGGCGGGCTTCCTCAATGTGCTCCCGGGGGACAATGTATGAATTCCGAATGGATTCTGGGGTGGATTTTTTTCGCCCCGATCGGGCGAGTTCAGGTATAATTCGGTCATGACCATCGGCCTCCACATAGGTTGGTGGTTTAGGCCTTGGTAGGTGTTCTAGCACTTGCCGGGGCCGCTTGTATTACAATGAGAAGCGTTGCAGGATCCGGGCCGGATGGCGAGTGGAATCCAGGAGGAAGATTGTAATCGCATTAGGAGCGACTATTCACGGCCCATAGGGGAAGCGGTAAACTGAATTGCTAGTCCGGGGTATTAATCACAGATTCAGAGGGCACAGAGTCTCGCAAGCAAAATTGGTTGGGTGAATCATGAACCACACATCGTCGGCCATCATAGCCGTGGCAATACTATTATTGACACCTCCATGCCGAGTGACGGGGATGACTAATCAAGTTGGGCAGAGCTGGGAATATGCGGAATGCAAGGCTGGCGACGCTGATGTTTTTCTCCAACTACTCTGTAAGTGGCCCAGCGAAGAGTCATCTCAGCGCAATTACTTTTTCTATCTAAAGCGACAATCATTGCCGAAATACGGAACGGGAGGATGTTATGTCCCCCGTAGTTCAATAGCAGAAAGTACTTGCGGTGCCGTCAGCGGTATCAACCGATCATTAGGAATAACTAACATCACTTCCACCAATCTAACTGTGAGCCTAGGATATTCTTGGGTTCGCAAGGGCACTACGGGGAATATTAGCGACACTTTAGTTTTGCCCTACTACGACGTATCCGGTATTTCGACGGCGAAAATTGAATACACTGCGAGGTGGTGGGCGCCAGCCCAACCGATAGTACCAGTACACGACAGCAAGAATGTTGCACGCCTGCATGAAACAGCTGGCAATGCCCCCACCCGTCCTACGGCACCCTATCCAGCGCCACCTTAAAGCGTTTCATATCCGCGGGCGTGTAGGCCCCCTGCATATCCCGGACCTTGTGTCCAAGGATACGCTCCCGATCCACTACCTCCACCCCAGCCTCCAGCATCCGGGTGTTGGCATAGGTACGCCAGCAGTGGAAGGAGTAGTCCCCCACCCTCTTGGCGTGTTTGTTCCAGACGTTAAGGAAGTAATGGGCATGCTTGTCGTTGTAGTCCCCGCAGGCGATAAACAGCCGCCCCTCCGGGTGAGCTTCAAGCAGCTTGTCCAGGTGCGGGGCCAGCTTGTCCGCCACGGGCACGAGGCGTTCACTTGAAGCTGTCTTCAGGTGTCCCCCACAAATGCGCAGGCACCGGATGCCGTGTTGTGTCACGATGTCGTCAGTAGTGAGCCCAGCAGCCTCGCCAATCCGGCAACCTGTGTAGCGGCCAAATACTGGCAGCAGAGTCTACGCCTCATTGTCGAATGCCTTGCGGTTGGAATACGGCATAGATATCAGCTTGTCCGCATCCTGGACCGTCGGGCATACCTTGCCGGCGCCAGTGTCTTTCACGCCACGCAACTCGACGCGAACATTCGCCCCGGGAACATCGGACATTCGCACTTTGCCGTTGTCTATCGCCCATCGCCAAAATTTTCGGACACGCTCAAGGTCACGGCCTACGCTCTTCAAATCAATTCGGCGCGAGTCCTTGTCGGCCCGTGCGGTTAGCAAGTTATCGGTCGTCATCTTCTGCCAACCAACAGGCATTTCGCGGAGCTGGTCTCGGTAGAGTTCTATGTGCGGCGCCTGAATGGAAGATGCCGGTACCTCCATGCCGCTGGTAACGATACGGCAGAAGCCATCAAGTGATGCCCGATACTTCTGAATGCTAGCCGGCGCAAGATTGGTGTTGTTGGTTAGGTGCGTGGTGTAGGCCCTCACCAGCTCCTGCAGCGTAACGCCGCCAACATCCTCCCCCATCTCAAGGCGTACCCGGGCGTTTGCATTGCGCAGGGCCTCTTCAAGCAATATGCGGGTGCGGTCGCGGGTGCGGCAATATCCTGGGCAAGCCGCTGCAACGCGTCGGCGGCATTGGCCTCGTGAATCAGGGCAAGATGTATTTATCGCGAAATGCCATGGCGACGGCATCGTCCTTTGTATCGAGTGACAACCGGATTCGGTGCCCCCCGGGATCATCGTCAAGGTTGGTGAGCGTTACATCGAGGTGCCAGACTTCACCCCGTTTTTTCAGGTACTCATTGTCCTTTGCCATGTCCATGTCTCCGACTATAGATGGTTCACTGTCCGTCACAAGGGAGACACAGCTTCTTTTGGCAGTCATGCAACTTGCTTATATACAGCAACTTACGTATAATGGTGGAGGCGGGGGGATTCGAACCCCCGTCCGCATTGTAATCGTTTAATACCAATGACTTACGTCATGGCTTACAACTGGTCTTACAACACGCCTCATGTTGTCCAGGAGCATTATCAACCTAGAGCGATAGGATGTTGGTTAAGCTAAAAAAAGCCCGGGAGACGATTCCTACTGCAGCGCAAGGAATCTTGTCGTGGCGTCAGGCGGCATTGCCGAGATACAGCAAAAGTTCAGGCCGGCGATGATTTAACCGAGCTGCCGAAGCGCCTGCTCTGTATGCCGCATGCATGCACGCACTTCCTTGTCGATGGTTGCGACGATTTCGTGCACGTCATGAACGCCAACCAGTAACGGCGCAACCTTCTTTGCCAGTCCGCGAAACTCACTTGCCGCAAGCGTGTGAGCCTCAACGAAGATTCGCTCGTGCACCTTGATGGGAATCACTTCGCCGCGCTGCAACTCGATCTTGGCAGCGTCAACTTCCATCTTGCGGAGTTCACCGAGTACACTCAGCCAAGCGCGCTGGGCCATGGCCGTAGCGGGTAGATCGTTGGATTTGACGCATGTCAAATAAGCGTCGTGAGCACTTTTTTCTGCAATTCGCGCCCGCTGCAGGGCGTTTTCCCAACCCTCACTTGACGCGCCTGCTTCGAATCGCTTCGCGACTTCGCGCTTCCGTCCTTTTTGGTGCGGCAATGTACCGCCCTCTCCAATCAGCTTTGCTTCACGTACCGCGTCGCCCTGAATGTTCGCAAGAATCCACTGGCGCACATCTGCCATATCAAAGTGATTTGTTGATCGCCCGCCGTGTGGACCGCGTTTCCGCTCTGCAACCGGACACCCTTGTTTCACCATCTGTGAGACGCGGGCGCGCGTAATGTCTAGCAAATCGCACAATTCCCGCGTTGTGATTAGGGCATTATTCTTCATAAACTTCGCTACGGCCTATGTTAAGCGAGATTCCGCGCCGGTACACGTAAAAAGATCGAAACGCGCCCCAACCTGCACCAAAAGCTCCCCAAGTAGTACCTACAACAGCGTTCAGGGCGTATAGGAAAGCAATTCTTGCCGTGTCCACAGTGCCGGGAATTTTCAGCCTACACAGCCGACTAATTCCATCATATGAGGGTTTTAGACGTTTTCCCCAAAATGCACTCCATACTTGTTTTCCAGTCGGCGTACAAACTCTGGTTCCACACTTCTTGCAAAAGCAAGATACCCTTGCAATTCGTCTCTCTCTCGGTCCGAAAATGTGCCAGTAAGCATATTGTGAACTTTGGCTCTGATCTTCCGCTTCTTTTTTCGTCCCAATGAGACACAACCATCATTCGTCAGAACTAAGCCTGTCACTGTGCGCCTGTGCGCTTTCGATCCATAAATGGTTTTTCGATGGTTCAAGGTCAGTCGAGGAAATGGAAGATCCGCGAGAACGACCCGGACATGATCCATTACGAGATCCCGGAGAGTCATGTCCGTCATCGAAAAGGTCATATCATCCGCATACCGTGAATAACTAACACCGGTATTTAAACAAAATCGATGTACGGCTTCGTCGAAGGATAGCATTAACGCGTTGGATAAGTACGGAGAAGATGGAGCGCCAATTGACAACCGCAAATCTGTTTCTCCTTTCGGTTGCCAAAAAAGAGCTCGCAACATGCGTTGGGCATCTCCATCAGTGAAAGTGCCTACGGCGTCCTCGGTCAAATATTGCAGGAAATCATCTCCCTTGATTGATGGGAAAAAGTGCTCGAAATCGAGCTTGAGCAGATATGGATTTTTAGCGTGGATCTCTGCGTTGTTGCCTATGTTTCGTCCTGCGACATAGCCCATCGCAGTCTTGTGGACGGGAAAGTGGGAAAGTATTTCTTTCATTAACCAGCGTTGAATTCTTTTGACTTCCCTTGCGGGTTGGGCGATGACGCGATAGCCATGCCCTGATCGTTTTGGAACTCGGTATACCTTGTACCTGTGCGGAGCACTCGCAATCAGATGATCGAGTCTTGTGGGATCAACCATGAGACCCTCAGACATTCTGACCAGTAGCGACTGCGTCATGGATGGGTTTCCATTTCTTTGCCAGAGTTCCGCTGAAATAACGCTTTGAGAGCACGTGCCTTCGGAACTTCTTCGATTTCATAGTATTCGACGAATCTTGACTGCCACCGATCGATATCCCGGATCTGGGCTTGGCTCCTGAAGCCTATTGATAGCCATGATCCTCCTGAACCGGGCAAAAAGTATTTGGTGTTTCGATAGCTATGTCGTTTTATGTAGCCCAAGGACACCAACAGACTGAGCCACTGCTCAATTTGTTTTCGTCCATGCGCCAAATTCACAAAGTTCATCATCTGCTCGATCTCGGCAAGATTAGCGATTGAAACCACTCTGAGGAGATCAATCATGAACAACATGATGTGACCAACGTCAGAAGAACGGAACTCACTGGTCTTGTGAGCCGCCTCCAATAGTTCCGAAATGTACTCGGCGAGATCTCTTGCATCGGCAAAATCCTCAGATCTCATGCTAACAGGGTCGTCTGTCCGACGCTGCCAATTGTAAATGGCTATAGGGTCGCCCTGGTCATTCTGAGTCGCGCGATGTCTAAGATGAGAAATTGGTCCCCGCCAGATAAAGGATTCCTTCTCAGAATCATCCGAATGCATGACTACAAGAAGCTTGTCCTGTATTATTGGAAGCGCAGAAAAGGATCCCAATTCGGCTATTGACCCAGGACTTTCCGACAAGATGACGGTAAGCAAGGATAGCTCAGCAAGGTCCTTCTCAAAGTGAAATAGGTCATCGTAGGCGGAGTGTTCAAAGTAAGTAAAAACTTTTTCCGCGAGTACGATATTGTCTTTGAAGGTGTAACCATTCGAGGCGACGTGATCAACAAAGATGTCTCGGCAAGATCTGAATGTGTCCCCAGAATCAGATACTTCTCCGCCACAGAGAAAAACGAGAGAAGGAAATCGTGCCACCCTCGACTTGGCCAGATCGATTGATGTGAGCCAATCCCTGTATATCCCTTCGATCTCCAAAAGTTGCCCTTTACTTCAAGCGAGGCACGGAATGCCCCTCCGGCTCATCGGTACGGTGCGCCGGAGGGGCATTCCGTGCCGATAAATGCCGGCAATTCGTGTAAGTCCGGCGGACCGCCAGACAAAGCAAGAAAAAACGGACTGACTTACTTATCTACTAAAGAGCTTATCACATTCTCCACGCTTGTATGTCGTCTGTCAAATCCAGAATAGCAACTCGATTGGCGAATCTGTAGGAGCAACGTCGCCTGCTGTGAGCGCCGGATGAAAAGTGCGGCGGGTGGCCGTCGAAAACCGCGGCACCCGGTTCCTGGTTATCCCACCTCTCTGTGGGGGTCAAGACTCCTGTTTTTGTGTAAGTGGCTTAGAGCTGAGTTCACCCCTCGGACTGCCCCGGGGCGGTCCGAGGGGAGCGACGGTGAATGCTACGCTTCGATTTCTTCGCCCGGGTAGATTCCGGTCCGCCCGTGGGTCAGTCCGTGGCGATCGAGGATTCCGCCGATTATACGCTCTGAAGGCCCAGAGGTGATGCCGGATTCTCTGATGCGGTTTTGGATGGCACCTGACCCGCAGCTCAGACCCCGATTGTAGAGCTCGAGCCGCACATATACGACGAGCTCTTCGATTTCTTCTTTGGTGTATTTCACGGTTCGCCTTCTCTGTTCTTCGGTGGATGCGGATTTCGGAGCAACGTGGACAGGGAATCCGGTTGAAAGTGGACACCGAATCCGGAGCAAAGTGAACAGTGAATCCGGTTTGAACGTGGACAGTTTTCGCGAACAGCCCGGATTGGTGTCCATTTTGGTTCGGAATTGCCCCAAGTAGCTGAAGGGACGCTGGATAACCCGGCCCGAGTACCTTCTTTTCTTCAGGGAAAAGGAGGTGCGATGGCCAACAGAAGGTTATCTATGCGTAAAAGTAAGGAAGTGCTTCGATTGCGGCATGTCTCCGGGCTGGGGGTCCGGGAGATCGGCCGGAGTCTGCAGGTCTCGGTGACGACGGTGAGCAATTGCCTGGAACGGGCGAAAGCGGCCGGATTGAGTTGGCCGCTGCCCGAAGCGATGGGGGATGATGAGCTTGAGCGGCGGCTCTATCCGGAAGCCGATCGCGGTGATCAGCCCAAGCGCGCCATGCCCTCGATGCAATACACCTGCCCGGGAACTCAAACACACGCAGCTACGGCCGATCTACCACTGGGTCACCCCGCGCGTCGAAGCCCACGTGATGGTTGCCTTCATGGTGAAGCAAAAAGCCCGGAGTCATGCGGAATGGTGCTTGATGAAGGTTATGATTTCAACCCGATGGTCTCGGTGCGAACTATCGATCGGATTCTGGCCCGCAACGGTCTCACCCATGGCCGCACGGGGTACTATCCGGGCGAGGAAACTCAGCCCGGCGATGACTCATCGCAATCTCATCAAACCGCTCGCACCGGAGGTATCAACACATGAGACGCTTCCCGGTCGCCAATCCTCGCGCACTTACGGAGGTCGTTTTTTCACCGCCAGGGCTCAATAAACCCTTTGCGCCGGATTATGACCGTGAATCGTCAAGAAAAATTCCGCGCCCCCGCGGGGGCGGGAAGGGAAAAGATCTCCTTGCCCTTTCTCAACCAGTGCCGTACGAAACGAAACTCAAACCTGCCACGGGGTGGTACACTTTCCGTCCGCCGCCAGCAAGCTGATCAGGTAGCGAAAGACCAGCGGGCAGGGAGTCGGGGACATTCTGCCGGGAGCGCAACCTTGCAGAGCACAGTTTCTATTATCACAAACGCCGGATGGCGCCATGGCAGCGGTCGTCCCCGCTCAGCGTTGAGCACCGCATCTGGCAGGCTGTTTCGCTCTACTCGACATAAGGCCCATTCGGCATATCCATTTAAACGGAGTCATGGTATTGCACAAAGACCGCCGTAGTCAGCGAGCGGCGCGCGCATCCGGCGAGGATCCCAACCAATTGCTTCGTGCCCCACACCGGGTCGCCTCGCTGGCCAAGCGCTGGTTGCTGGGCACACATCAAGGCTCCGTGGACGATGCACACAGGATCAACTATCTAAACGAGTTCGTGTTCCGCTTCAATCGATGCCGCTCCCGTAGCCGGGGCATGTTGTTCTACCGCGTGCTTGAAGTTGCAGTTCAACACGAACCGGTGTGTTACCAGGATCTCATCGCAACACGACGGCGTCGGGCAAAGCCACCCGTGCCGCCTCAAACACACGGGTGCCCTCCAAGCCTGGAACGCCCACCAGCAGATCGCCTGTGGAGGACGCGGGGCATCCACTCCGGTTAAATGGATATGCCGAAGGCCCATTATGCAAGAGGACAGCGTCGTTACGTTGTCTCAGTGAGCACTCTCCACAATGATGAGATGATTTCTCGCCCTCGATTTGCCGACGTAGAGTAGCTCATTACGCTTTGCTGTATGCGCCTGATCAAGTTCGCAAAGAATGATGACGGGGCTTTCGAGGCCCTTGAATGCATGGATTGTGGAGCAATGCACGTTGTCTTGAGAGTCGCGTTCTTCCCACGAAAAATGTAGGTTTCCGATCCTCTGCCCCTCCTTGATCTGTGAACGATGTGGTCCGAGCGGGCTGAGCACAACAATGTCGCTTGGGCTTAAGCCTTCCTCATGCACGAGGCGCTTGACTGCTCCGTGCACTGATTGCTCGATGTTGTTGGTCGAGAGTGTTTCTGGTTGTCGTCCCTCCGGGCCCAGGCATTGTACATCCGTCTCACCCTCATAGTGCTTTGTGATCTCTCGGTGGATGTGTTGTGTATTTCGGCAATTCTCCCCCAGTGAGAGCACCGGGGCCGCGAAGGGAAACTCGGGGTTCTTGGTATAGATCGATTGGTTGTCGTCGAAGAAGATATAGAATGAGCCGTTGACCGGGTCGGCAAGGGATTCTTGGACGGGGATCCACCAAGAAGAAATGAAATCCTGTCCCTCATCCACGATCAATGCGTCGTATCGCTGTTCGGTTATTGCAAGGGCATCCATCAATGCTTCCGGCAGCTCGTTTTCGAAGTAGGAAGCAGAGTCCGTGTGTGGGTCGGGGGCGGGGACGGCAAGGCCGGTCTTCCGACAGAGTTGAACACAGAATCCGTGGAAGTGGTATGCTTCAACCCCCTCGATGGTTTGCTCCTGCAGCCATGTCGCGAGTTTCTTGTTGTAACACAGGATTAGGACCCTGTTGCCGCCGGATGCAAGCCTGTGTGCTTTTTCGAGTGCCAGGATTGTCTTGCCCGAGCCTGCACAGCCCGACACGAGCGCTCGCGGAACCCGGTTGAGAAGAGAGAGCACGCGATACTGGCTCTTGGTGGCTTCTGCGATTGCTCGGTTCTCGTCATGAATCTTGGCTGATAGCGTCGGTGAGAACTCCCAGTGCGGAGAGAGATATTTTACAAGGAAATCAAGACCCGAGTTGCCGGGAGTTGCTTGCTGGTTGGTCCCGAGAGCATTGATAAAGAGATTGGGGATGGAAGTGTCGCCGCAGTCCAAGGCACAGGCGTCCAGCATGATCCTTTCGATTTGAACTGAGAGTCCCAGCTTGCGTCCTGTCAGATCGACATCGGGGAACCAGACGGCATGAGCAATTGGATACTTGAATCGCTTGGTTAACGGGCATGCCTTGAGATCATCCGAGAGTAAGTACTTATAGTCTTTTGCCTGCTCGAAAGGGTTCTTGATCTTGTGCCGCTGCCCAGAGAAATCGGTGCTGTACCATTGTCTGTCTCCTTCTTCGTGGGCGATGCCCCCACCCTTGACTTCAACGACGACGAGGCCCTTGTCGGCATGCGCCAGGAGAAAATCGATTTCGCCATCGGCTAGACCCCCAGTTGTTTGAGATTCGCGGTAAATGGGTACGCTGTGAAAAGCGGTATAGTCATCTGAGACGAGGTCTCTGAGTGCACAGAAGACTTTGCGTTCCGCATTGCTGCGCGTGCCGGCAGAGATTTTGCTAGGATACATAATCGCCATGGGTCAGCGAGCCCCAAGTATGCTTCCGAGCCACACAATGACTGGCCTGCGTACCAGCTCCCCCCAGTAGAACTGGTTGCCGTAGCTTCGCAGACAGGCGTAGCAGCTTGCATCGAGATCGAGACATTTGCAGTCGCGAACCCGAGTGAGAGCCGCATCGAGAACGCCGTCGAGTCGGTCGAGTATCCGCTGAATGTGACCTGCTCCGCCGGGAATCCGGTCATAAACCACGAGTTCGCCAACATAGCTTTCCTCGCTCCAGCCGTGGTATGTGCCGCCCAAGTCTCCCACGTCGATATTCAAAGCGTCTGATGCACCATTGAGAAAAGCGGATACAAACGAAAGCCAGAAGGCTCGATCAGTGATGAATGGGGCCGCAGGTGTGCAATCTTGGAATCGCAACTGGAGGATGTCGGTGCGGATCTCGTGTGCCAGATCAAGAACTTTAATCCTGCCGGAGCAGCTTGTGCCCCACGGACTTGTGTGGGTTCGGCCAGATGGTGCCTTTTGAAAGCCGCGACCGCAGTTTCGGCAAATGTGGTAGCCCTCAAACTGGTATCCACTGTTGGCAAGGAATAGGCGCCCACTTGATTTCTCAGCAAAGGTGACACCCTTCACAGAGTGCGGCTTGAACTCCTCCATAGCTGCCCCTTCCAATAGGAAGACTTCAGAAGCGCGAGCGCCTGGGCGCCTGCTGCGCCCTGGGCGCCTGACAATGTCAGTTACAAGAGTTGTGAAGCCATCGGGCCTGATAAAGAACCGTGGCAGGAACTTTCCAGTGAGACGGGTGTCGCAACGGGAGCAGGCGCGCGACGGACGTTGGGATTCGAGGTATATATCGATTTTACGGCACTCGGGGCAGCGCGCGTACTGTCGGATGTCAGGCTCTCTGGAATTGAACCAGACGCCGCCCGATGTGAACAGGCTACCATCTGCCACGATCTCTGCCCCGGGAGCGTATTCAGAGATGCCTACTTCTCGATCACGCTCAAGTCGCATGCGTCGGCCGTACTCGGTCTGACGAACCAAGAGTTTCACTATGTCCTGGGGGAAAGCGTATCCAGGAAGCCAGGATGAGCTGCTGAGAAAATCGATAAGGCGGTCATCCTTGAACTGCTTGATGAGGCGGTCGAGCGAGTTCGAGCTTTTCGCCAGCGCAATGCGCTCCCTCCTCGATGCTGATTCTATTTGGCTTTCCAGTTCTTGGAGTTGTTCGTGCAGACGGTCTAGCTTGCTCTTTACATACAACTGAAACACGCTTGAATTGTTGGTCTGGAGGGATTGAGCGGCTTTTCCCATTGCCAATTCCGGAGTGATCGGGGATTCTTCGGGCAGGATAGCATCGAGAGACCTGGCCATAACCGTCCGATTGTTGGATGCAATAAGCCACTCGCAGAAACGTTGCGCCAAGGTTTCACCTGCCGTTGCATTAAGAAAAAAAGTCTCGATCGTGAGGCGATCCAAGTCGCTTGCGTCATCATCCCGCATACTGCGGAGGAAGTACCCGAGCAAAAGGGAATTGCAGTGGCGTTGAGTTAGAGGTTCATTCCTCAGATTGAGATATGGAGCCGGAACCTCGCCGAGAATAATCGTCTCGGGGACTTGGTAGTTATACTGGTCGTGAGGGACATTTCGGCAGAAAGTGAGTGCGACGGAGACACCATCTCTGCGACGGCCGGCGCGGCCTGCTCGTTGGATATACGAACTAGTAGTCGGTGGCACATTCCGCATGAGGACGGCTTTGAGGGCGCCCACGTCAACCCCCATCTCGAACGTCGTCGAGCTGCTCAAAACGTTGATCTCGCCGCGCATGAACTGGCGCTGATATTTCTTGCCCCGTTCGTTAGTTAGTTGGGCTGTATGTTCCCGTACACTGATAGCCAGTGGAGGCAGAAAAAATCTCTGTCGATAGTGGTTCTTTTCAAACAGCGCGGAGCACTCCGCGTCGGTGAGCGTGTGGACTGAGCCTGGACACTTGGCGGTAAGACAGAACCCGAGATCCGTCAGTTCCGTTAACCGACCGCAGCGGTCACAATTACCAAATTGTACTTCACGCGAGATTTGGATGAGCGCGGGGTCGATGCGGTACTCTCCGGGACATCCTTCGGCCTCGATGAGCATGCTGTTCTTGAAGCAATCCCAGGCGCGTGTGAGTAGGTCCTTGAGTCGCTCAGCGTCGTTCGCCTTGTCCAATCCGAGAAACCGAGCAACGATGTCGAGTTGCCTGCTTAGCCGGACGGCCCCTCGTACAGCGTTGGGCTCTGCGGCGTATGGGTTCCAACGAACAACCTGTCGACCGTCACGTGACCCACTGAGCGAAAGGTGGAAGGTGACGGCCTGGGGGCCGGGATCAAGGATGTCTCGAAGTGACATGTAATCAGGGAACTCGATGGCCTTCCTGAGCAGGAAGATTTCAAGAAGCGCGTGGAGGACTTGCCATCCCTTCTGCGAATCTTCAGCGAAAAACTCCGGAAGCTTTTCCGGGATTGTTTCGCGCTCCTCTTCGTTGAAATCGAACCTGATCGCGGCGACACCCGTGCCGGGGAGCGTGGTCTTGCTTCGGTACGAAGAAGTAAAGTTCTTGAACAACAGAATTTCCGCTTCACGTCGAGCCGCCGTCCTGTCTCCGCTTCGGAGACGTTTTCTGGGTACTAGGTCATAGTATTCTACACCGCTCTCGTCGCGTTTCTTGATTGCTGCGATAGGCTGACTATCAAGCCCACGCACATAGGCGCGAGCTACCTCCTCGAACGTTCCGGGTCTATCCTCGACTGATTCTGCTTTCGCGATGGCCTGGACAAGCGGCCCCATGTACGCGGTCTCCAGTGTGGTCTGTGCGAGATACGGGGCGAAAAAGGCTGCGCGCTGGCGGGCATCCGAGAAGACAAGGAGGTTGCGGCCGTTGGCAGGCAGCTCCGCTCTCTCTGTGTCGGCAGGATCGAACGGAAGATTACGGATTACAGTTTCGGCGAGGACCGCTGTAGGGGCGTTCTCCTGCGTCTTGAAGTCTCTGAGCACCGAAGGGTAGTTGTGGCTCTGACCACCGCAGCGCGGACAAGTCTTGAGATTGCCGTCTACGTCGGCTCCGAGCGCCCGTAGGCGGACACAGGGATGATCATCCGGGCATGGCTGTTCGTCCACATCCTGTGCGTAGTTACCGCACTTGAGGCATAGCCACGCGTTTCGCTTGATCAGTTCTTCCGAATCTTCCTCCTCCTCTTCCAATTGTTCACTCCACACCAAGATTTGCGCATCTGGTGCAAGGTACGGCGGGCTGGTTCGTTGCCACTTCCCGTCGACAATGTAGATTCGGCAAGCAGGCAGCCCGCAATGGACGCAGGTGGCCAAGGGAAGAACCCTGGTTCCGCAGGATTGGCACGCATTGCGGTCCTCGAGGTAGAACGCGCTCCAACGCGTGTTCGGATGCTCCTCTCTTGCGGGGCAGCCTTCTGACAGGCAAATACTGGCGCCTGAAAGCCCACGAGCGAAGAAGTGAAAGCGCGTGGGCAAGAGCGGTGCTGAGTCTGGACTCTGCCGTGCGAACGCGCCAAGGGTGACGAGCCATTGTACCGCTCGAATGCCGGTCGAATCGCGTGGCAGTTCAAGCAAATCGCAAAGCTCCAGGAGCATCGATGGTTGTCGTCGGCATTGCTGATGCACTCTGTTTAGAGGCTCGCTAATAGAAAGGAGTTCGAAAAGCAGCCGTGACGGTACCTTGCCGTCGGGGGCCGGACAGCGTATGTTAAAACCCTCAAGTTTCCGAACCAATTCGGCGGTATCGGCAAGCGCTGTCCCCCATTCAGCGAAGCCAGATTGGTCCTGCCCGACGCGCAGCAGTGTTTCCGTGTTGGGGAATGCCTCGAGAGTATCCGCGAACTCATCAACGGTTTCGCCTTGAAGGATGTCCTCTTGTCGGAACGCCATTCCTGTGATATCTTGTGCGAATAGGGTCACTTTCTCGGTGGCGGCTTCTTCATTACCCAGAGTTGCGCTGGTAAGCACAAACTGGAGGTCACGGTTTTCCCTCACTAGGTACTCACCGAGTCGGCGCATGAGGAGAGCGATTTCGATCCCCTGGGCACCGGAGTAGGAGTGTGCCTCATCGAGGACGATGAACTGCAGCCTGTTTGATGCAAAGATGTCGGAATCACGAGGTCGGAGCATGAGGTACTCGAGCATCGCGAAGTTAGTCAGGAGGATATGGGGGGGATTGCCGCGTATTTCCCGACGCGTGTACCGCTCGTTGGCAATTGCATCAGGGGGTCTCTCAAGGTCTTCGGCCGTCTCTGGTGTATCTCCGGTGTAGCGGCCAAAGGTGATTTCGGGGATAGTGACCAGAAGTTTGCGGAGACGCCCCAATTGGTCATCAGCCAATGCGTTCATCGGGTAAATGATGATCGCACGAAGCCCGGCGCCCGGGTTCTTCAATATGTGATCAAGAATGGGCAGCAGGAAGCACTCGGTCTTCCCGCTTCCCGTACCGGTTGCCACCACAAGGTTCCGCCCGCTTGTAAGGATGTGCAGAGCTTCCACCTGGTGCGAGTACAGGGGTCGGGATGGATCAAACTGATCCGATGGTATCGAGGCCAGTCCCGTGGCGAGCTGCACTTCATTTCTACCCTCGATGAGTTCGCGGAGGCTGTATCCCTGGCGGTAGCACGGGGTACAGTGGACATAAGGGCCATTGAATACATTGAACCCCTCAGAGATTCTTCCTGCGAAGGCGTTTTGAAGTTCAGGTTCCTGATCTGAGATCAGGTTGGCGGTGTAGATGTAGCGTTCGTAGGTGCTGCGCAGGTCTCGCTCGAATGCCAGAATGTCGATTTCAGTGGACGCGGTCATGCCTGGGATCTCTTGTAGTCCGGACGACATTCACTGTGAAACAGGTGGCAGGTGGTATTCTGGCATTTGCAGATGTCGACGAGCTTGCCAGCTACACGAACACGACCATACGGCTTCTCTGCTGGATCGGACATGTAACAACAGGAGTCGCAGGCGGTCCTGAGAGCTTTCAAATCCGCGATTTGCTGGAAGTATGGGCCGTTGTTCTCCTGTAGGATCACTTCGCTCTGCTCTCCGTCATTGAGTTCCTGGATGCTGGTCTTCACGGGATAGATATTGCTGACTACATGGACATTTGATGCAGTCATTGGTGATTCCGGGGTAGTTGGTAGCAAAACCTGAGTTCGTCATAGGTCCATTGTTTGCTGTTTTTCTCGCCTCGACGACCACTTTGTGTCCGAACATTAAGCAGGAGATCGGTGTCGACATGCCACTCAACAGCGATGGGTTCGTTTGGGAATCCGTACGCGGGAACCGAGATACAGTCCAATGACCTTTGAGAGGCAGTCGGTTGACGAGCCGTCGCTTCAGGAGTTTCTATGAACACTAGCCTGGCATGGTCTGTGTCTTCAACGAGGCCAAAGGTCATTTTGTCTATTTCGTGATTAATAACATCACCTTCACGAATCATATAAAATACGGTGTCATCCGAAAGCCTGAGTCCAATGTTCTGAGAAGAAACGTACTTCCCAAAACTCGAGGCGAGTACTGCAGCCCCGTCTGCAACATGCCAATCGGAATCCTCCGGAAACTCAATGCCGCACGACCATCTCCTCGCTGCAAGAGCGTCCTCGAGACCTCGGAGCTTGCTGCTGCCACCAACCATGATTATGCAGCCGATCTGGTCGAAGCTGAGTCTTGCACGATGAATGACACCTTCTTCCAGCGTTGCAATCGCCTCATCAATCTTCGGTTTCATCAGGCGAGCAAACTCTTCGTTTGTAATGGTCAGGTTGACGGTCCCAAACTCACCATATCGAAGTAGGCTGATGGTGAAATCGGCATTGTCCGCAAGCGTGCGCTTTGCTGTCTCGCATTGGGATATCAGTGAGTCACGATAACGTGAATCCATGCCGGAAAACGGCAGGTTGCCCCCTCCCTTCTTTCTTAGGATCTCCATGTGCGCCCATTCGGCAAGCAGCTTGTCCAGGTCATCGCCGCCGAGAGGCTTTGGTACAGTCGCAATTTCCTGGACGTCGTTGCCCTGGATGCTCACGACGGAAATATCAAGAGTACCTCCGCCCCAGTCGAAGACGACAACTTTAGGCCACTGTCGGACCTTCTCGAAACTTCGAAAAACTGCGGCAGTAGGTTCAGAAACGAAACCGCGAATGTCTAGTCCAGCGTCGGCGGCTGCTTTTCGCAGCGCCTGCCTCCTCTTAGGGGAAAATCCTACGGGGATTGCAATAACTGGGTTTTCGAGGCTCGAACCGTGCCCGCGCTCTGCCACGCGCTTTTTCAGTGCCCCTAAGACCTCAGTGGCAACCCTTTCTGGAGTCCAAGTTTCTGGTCCAATTTGCCACGAGACCCCCTCTCCAAGCTGCATTTTCGCTGATGTCAGGATCTGGCATGATTCACCTAGTGCTTCTCTGCGATTCCATGCATCCCTGCCGACCGCAGCGACTTCGCCCGTTGCTCTTGCCACTGCGATCAATGAGGGAAACGGTTGATCGTGTCCGTCGTCGTACAACGTTACATTGCGACGGAGCCGGCCGACAATCGCGCTGTTGGTCGTACCGAAATCAATCCCGAAGAATTCCTGCATCACAGTCTCCCATCAATCCTAACGCCTTCTGACTTGAGGAACCGCAGAAGTTGCTTCATCTGGTTGCGGAGAGCGGTACCAATATCTACAGTCATCTCCATGTCACGTGCTTCTCTGAGCTCATCGGCGTACACCTGTACCTTCGCTGCAAGATTATTGCGGAATGCATCGACGCAATGTTTGCCTTCGCGGGCAATGCGTTCAGAAAGATTGTCCAGATGTTCCCCATGGGATGCTACGGTCCGCTTGTGATGATCGCCGGCTGCTTCGAGCTCCGCTTGGGCTTCGTGAAGGGCAATTTGCATGGTCTCGAGTTGTTCTACCAAAACGCTCTTTTCGTCCGCAAGTCGTGTCGCGGAGTCGTTGGAGACAGCGGCCGCTCGCAGCGTTTCCTGCTGTTCTCGTCGAACAACTGCAAGCTCATTCCGAGCCTGTTGCCGATCCCGTTCGGCATCTCGCAACGACCTTTGGCCCTGCTTCAGTTCGTCCTCAAGTTGACGCAAGTGCCTGCTCAGACGGCCCATCTCATACAGAACATCGTACTCGGGATCCTGAACAGGGCGTACTGTGGGTTCCGACGGCAAAGATGGCGGTGGGTCTTGAGACTCCCTGGGCACATCAGGCGTGGGGGATGATTGGCAAAGCGGCTGCAGGACGTTTCGTAATGAGATTTGCAGTGTGTTAATTTCCGCGGCCAGGAGACTGCGAAAGTCGTCATCCCATCCCTTCACGGTTTCGATGATAGAGTTCGTAACATCGCTAGACAGTTCCTTGAGATTCGGGTAGCCGTTTACCCACCGAATTATTGCAAGTTGGGTCTGCGGAGGGATCGGCTTTTGCGACTTCTTGCGAAGGACGAAGACTGCCGCAAGGAGGTAAGCGGCAAGCAAATTGACTTCGGAAGCCATGGCCTTCTCTAGGGGCAGCAGTCCAACGCTCTTTGCGCCTGGTTCCGCGAACGCTGTGCGAATGAGCCCCAGGTGTTTCGACGTGGGTATGGCTTTCCTTTCGGGCTTCATTTCTTGGCACACATCCACAAGAATACGAAGCGCATCGTAAGGGTCCGATCGCAATAAACGCTGCGCAAGGGCGAGGCGCATACGCTTGCCTGAATCCGACCTGAACTTCTGCTCACGCAAATCCGCCAGGACCAGAATCCCTGCCTCTGTAAGGCCTGCCCAGTAGTTGGCCAGGAGCTCTGCGCCTACGTCCGAGGGAAACTCGGGGAGGGAGTCAACCGCGGCCCTGGAACCTTCGCAATCGGCCGTGGCCAAGTCCGAGAGTACGGCTAGGGCCTCCTCCTGTTCCGCCTTAACTAGCTTGAACTTGTTGTTACTGCTCAGCTTCCGGAGATTTTGAAGTCGTTCGAGCAAAATCGTCTTATCAACTGTCACTGTTTCTCTCCATGGCGTCGGTTATATGTCGGCTGTCCGGCGAGGCAGGCACGAACTCCGCGAGCGAGCGAAGTCGAGCAGCCAGCGCGATCACGTCGCCGGAGATGCCAGCCTCGGCGAAACGGACCGCATAGTAGCAGGTCAGCCAGTCTAATTCAGCACTGCTGTTTGAGAATCCGTCGCGGTCACGAACAGCAGTGAGGAACTCGAAGTCCTCGGGAGGAAGAGGAAGCGCAGGTATGAGCCTGGAAAGTGCCTCAAGAGCTGGTCGTTCTGTGATCACTGAGGGGCCACCCAGAAAAGCGAGTTGTTTCAACTCCCGATACGTATCCGCGAGCTTCTTGTTCGTTGACTTGCATTCTATCGCCGGCTGTGAGTCGAACAGGGCGCACCGCAACCAACAAACCACCAACAACATTGCAGCCAGATCACTGACTGGGCTGGCAGTCCGGAGCGTCAGCGGCTTCGCCGCTTGAACCGCAGCGTCATAGTTAGCGTATCGGCTATACTGGATCCAAGCACGAGTTAGTTCTCGGCCTCCGTGTTGCTTCGCTATGCGACTTGTATACGTCTTCCGTAATCCTCCCTCGACATCTTCTTTCCACTCCCGCAAAAGCGGGACAGCTTCGTCGTCAGCCTTCAAATGAGCCAATGTCTGTTGGGTGGCTTCTTGCCAGCGAGTGAATGGTGGTAACCACCGAATTTGATCAAATGCATGGATGAGAGCTTCAGCGTTCGTGTCTCCGGCTGCATCTCCAGCATGAACAAAACTGTCTGCCTTCAGATACCACCCTAGGAAGGCGGCTTCCTGTGGATCGAAAGCCTGATGTTCTCGGATCAGGTCCTCGCGAGACTGAGTAGGCCGGTCCTTTACGACCGTGTCATCCAAGACAGCCGCACACGCTACAACAGTTCGGCAGAATGACTGGAGGTGCACGGGAAGCTCGGCAGCGCCCGCGGGCAAAACGAGCTCTCTGGCTGCCGCGTCGCGAATTGCGGTGGTGGCGGAAAGGAAGTTCTTCATGGGCTGATTCAACAACGGCCACCAGGGCGGAGCCGAGCAATCTGCGAAATTCGCAACCCAGTCGCAAAGTTCCGGAGAATGGACAAAGATTGTGGGTAGGTTCAGATACTCGTCACCATGCTTAACCACCAGGCGCCCAACTGGTGAGCGGCACCTAGTGATCGTGTCCCTGATAGCGATAGATGGGAAACGGCACTCGCCTGCATCGTTGAATCGGCCGAGAGTTCCGAGAGGCTCCGTGCCGGAGCCATCGAAAAGCGCGAGTACGGCGGGCTCGTGTGGAAATCCAGCCAAGACCCACAGCGCGTCGGTATTGATGTCCTCGCCCAGCATGTAGGATGCAAGTTGTTGATGCTGTTTCCTAAGTGTCGCCCTGTAGATTCTGCGCACCACCGGAACCTCAAACTTGGGGGCCCTGATTCGGCCCTGGATAACCGTTGCGGCGGAATCGATCCGCCAGTGGCAGTGTAAATCGTCTAGGGGGAGACCATTGTCGAGTTCGAGTGAAATCGATTCATTAGGGGATGAGATTGTAACTTCGAGCTCCTCCCCAAGTGCGTAGAGACCGCGAGGCCAACAAATGTTGAATTCCGGGAGTACGTAGAAGGGTAGTTCATCGAGAACATCAAGTCCAGCGAACTCTCGCAAACGGCTAATCGGCTCAACCCATACACATCCTTGCGCAGGTGGACGAACTGGAAGTTCAACGGTATTCTGTTGGGCATCGATCCTAATGCGTCTACCTCCGCCGCCGTCATCCACAAATAGGGCGACAGAGTTGGAGCTGAACAATTCTGGTTGGCGAATTGAAAGCGCTGGGAGTGAACCAACGAAGACCATGTCACTTTCAAGTGTGCCTGGTACAGGATTACCCTGCTTGGACCACGCGATAAGATCACTGGGTGGATTGTCTGACGGTGCGGTGATTCCCAGGAACTCAACGTCAGTCGAATCCGAAACAACAATTCTCCATGCATCAATTTCAAGATCATGGAATGGCAGATCAACCATGCCATAGTCACTCTGTCGGAACCGATCGGGTGGTGGGCTTTCGTAGGGCCCAAGCATGAAGTACTCGCCGGGAGACACGCCGGTACGGTAATCAAGAAAACCACGATCAACATGGAATAGAGCGATTGCACTCGTATCAGGATCCCAACCGCCAATGCTCCAGTTTGACCATTCGCCGTTTGTGTCGCGCCGGCTGCCCGTGATTTTTGCCCGATAATCGTCCGGGATCTGCCAGAGCAGGGGCGTGCGGCGTACAATCTCGGAACTGATCTTGTAGCGACCCTTGTTCAGTGAGAGCATGTCAAAGCAAAGTCCAACTTGCCGGAACTCGGGCAGGAATAGCAGGCGCGGCGGCGGCGGTCGTGAAACGGACTCAGCTACCAAATCGGGCATGCTTCCGAGGGCGTCGAATAGCTCTGCGAAGAACCCAGCACGGTAGCCTGCAAGATCGTTTAGGTCCTCGATTGAGATAATGCTGCGCTGAAACTGAGACATATTGCGGGCCACATCTCGAACGAAAAAACAGCCTTGCTCGGTCCTAAGAAATCGAGACAAGTGGCCGGTAGGGATATGATGGAAAGCAATGTCAGCGAGCTGGGC
>Ga0315336_1003186_pt1 | contig 22586 bp, 13 predicted proteins | sample ASW5metaG_FD_204512 | JGI IMG/M metagenome (GOLD analysis project Ga0315336, IMG submission 204512) | Ammonia-oxidizing marine archaeal communities from Monterey Bay, California, United States - ASW #5 | ecosystem: Environmental > Aquatic > Marine > Intertidal zone | place: USA: California... | reverse complement strand
CGAGGTCGCTCCGTCCGCCGCGGCGGTAATGGTCTGCTGCGCACTGAACACACCGCCGCCTAGGTTCTCGTACCAAGCGATGCGGTCGTCGAACGCGCTCGCGGAGAGCACGTCGGCGTCCCCGTCGCCGTCCAGGTCGGTCGCGTACACCGAGACCGCTCCGTCCGCCGCGGTGGTGAGGGTCTGCTGCGCACTGAACACACCGCCGCCTAGGTTCTCGTACCAAGCGATGCGGTCGTCGTACAAGGACGCGGAGAGCACGTCGGCGTCCCCGTCGCCGTCCAGGTCTGTCGCGTACACCGAGTGCGCTCCGTCCGCCGCGGCGGTGAGGGTCTGCTGCGCTCCGAACACACCACCGCCCAGGTTCTCGTACCAGGCGATGCGGTCGTCGTAAAAGGACGCGGAGAGCACGTCGGCGTCTCCGTCTCCGTCGAGGTCCGTCGCGTACACCGACCGCGCTCCGTTCGCCGCCGTGGTGAGGGTCTGCTGCGGCCCGAACACCCCGCCGCCCAGGTTCTCGTACCAGGCGATACGATCATCGTCTTGGGACGCGGAGAGCACGTCGGCGTCTCCGTCGCCGTCCAGGTCCGTCGCGTACACCGAATACGCCCCGTCCGCCGCGGTGGTGAGGGTCTGGTCTGCCCCAAAGCTGGTGGTCTGTCCGTCGCATACATCACACACGTCGCCGAGCCCGTCGCCGTCGGTGTCGGCCTGGGGGGCGTTGACCACCAGTGCACAGTTGTCCAGCCCGTCGCAGAGGCCGTCGCCGTCGGTGTCCTCGGGGCAGGCCAGCGAAGCGGCGGGCAGCGCCAAGAGGGTCGCGGCGACCGCGGCGCGCAGCATGGAGGAGGTAGATGTCGCTTTCAATTGCGCTCCGGTGGATTTCGCCTTCACTTTACTCGCGGAATCCAGGACCTTCCTTCCAAGCCGAAGGGGTCGGCAGGGCTGGACGCGCGGCGGCGGCGCATTATGACCGTCCGGTCCGACGGGCTGCGGAGGAAGGCCTCCCCGGGGCCTCCGGGTTTCTCCGTCCGGTCCACGTGGTGTCGCCCTCAACCACGGGAGATCGGCGGTTGGGCAGATGGACAGTGGGGATCGGGGTCTCCTGGGCGGCGGGGTCGTTGATTTTTGATCCACCATGGGTAGGGTCGGCGGCTGAGGGGCACTTTTTTCGAAAACCACGACTTTGCCCGGCGGCAGAGAGGCTGACTCACTGTGGGTCAGGGGGTCTGCCCGGCGGCAGAGAGGCTGACTCACTGTGGGTCAAGGGGTCCGCCGGCCAGTGGAGGGGCAGGCTCACTATGGGTCAGGGGTTCTGCCGGCCGGTGGAGGGGCTGACTCACTGTGGGTCAGGGTGTTTGCCCGCAGATGGAGGGGCTGACTCACTGTGGGTCAGGGTCTCTGCCCGCAGATAGGCCACGCGTCTGATCAGGGACCGAAGGTGAGGCCGTCGTGGGCGCCGAGGTTGCTCTGGACCAGCGTTCGCGCGTAGCCGTTGTTGGGGTCGTAGGTGTACAGGTCACCGCCCTGGTCGGCGACCCAGAACAGGTCGGTGTCCTCGTCGTAGGCGAGCCCGCAGTCCTCGATGGCACCCGGGTTGGCCAGCCAGGTGTCTTGGGCGTTCACGGGGTCGAGCTGGGCGATGTCTCCGGAGTTTGCGATCCCGACCAGGGTGCTGCGGGTGGTGTCCCAGGTCAGTCCCGCCTTCGGGCGAGACATGCCGATGAAGGTGGCGGCGCCATTTGCGGCGTTGAGGCTGTACAGTCCACCATCAACGCCGTTGGTGGCGTAGAGCGTGCCGTTTGGCGCCACGGCGAGACCAAACATGTCCCGTTGGCCGTGGGCGCCGACCAGGCTCGCCGAACCCGTACCGATGTCGACCGTGTACAGAGAATCGCCGCCCTGACCGTCGATCATGTACATCACGCCCAGGTTCACGTCCCAGGCCAGCTCGCCGTAGTCGAAGTTCACGCCCAGAGTGCCCACGTCGGCAAAGACCATGGTCAGGGTGTCCAGGCGGCGCACCATTCCGTCCGATTCGCGGACCATATACAGCATGCCCGCGCATTCGGTGTCGCCGATGACGCCGTCGCAGTCGTTGTCGATGCAATCTCCAGGCACTTCGATGCCATCGGGGTTCACATCGGCATCGTCGTCGTTGCAGTCGGTGTTGTCCTCGACCGCACCCGACGGGGATGCACAGGCCTTCTGGGCGTTGCCGTTCACATCGCCGAAGCCATCGCCATCCAGATCCCGATACCAATCGGTGAGGGTAGTGGTGTCCAGATCCGGGTCGTCTTCGTCGACCAGATCGTTGCAGTCGTTGTCCGCGCCATCGCAGACCTCGGTGGCGTCTGGATGGATCGTGTCGTCGGTGTCGTCACAGTCCTGCCCGCCGAGGGCGATGTCATCGAAGCCGTCTCCGTCGGCGTCGCTGACCGGGGGCGTGTCGGTGTCGCAGTCGGTTCCAGTGCAATCGGTCGCGGGATTCTTATTCCCGTCGGGCGCGGCGTCGCCCTGACAGGCCATCAAGACAATCAAAAGGGTGAGCGACCGTGACATGTGGACCTCCGGCGCTATTCTACGATCACGGAGTCTTGTTGCGCTTCCTCGTCTCGTGCCTTGCCCTGGCAACCCTCGCCGCCTGCCAACCCACCGTGGGCGAGCTGACTGCGGCAGACAAGGGCTTCGAGAAGCTGGTTCCCGATGACCTGCGGCCGCTCGACCTGCTCATCTTCTACGCGTGGCCGTCGACCATCAACGTGGCTCCCACCCCGGCCCTGGCCGCGACCCAGTTCGCCGACTACGACGTGGTGGTTTTGGGCGAAGGCCTGGAGAAAGTCACCCATCCAGACCATCTGAACACCGTCGCTATCATCGCGGATCCGCTCCTGGTAGACACCGACGTGTTCGGGTACGTCGACCTGGGAGTCACGACTCAGAACCTGCCCCAGGTGGAGATCGAGCTCCGCATCGACGAGTGGATCGCGGCCGGGGCAGACGGCATCTTCTTCGACGACTTTGGCTACGACTTCGGGGTCGACCGCGCCCGCCAGAACGCCGCGGTGGACTACGCCCATGGCCAGGGCATTCCAGTGGTGGCCAACGGCTTCTTCGTCGACGATGTCTTCGGCTCCGGCATCGATGCGACCTACAACCCAGCCGGTCTGCCTACGAGCTTGGACAGTGGCGACTTCTACCTGTTCGAGAGCCATCAGATAACGCTGGGAAACTACGTTTCGGGTGCTGCGTGGCAAGCCAAGGCCACGGCGCTGGAGGCGTATCGAGCGAGCCTGGGGTTCGGCGTGTTCTCGATCACGACCGAAGACGCGGGCGATCTGTATGTCGAAGACAAGTTCTGGTACGCCTGGTTCTCGGCCGCGATGTACGAGCACACGGCGACAGGCTGGGGGGAGATCGACTTCTCGGCGTTGGACTCGATCGCGCCCTATCGCACGCGTCCGACCGATGACCTCGGAACCGTCTTTGCCGGCCCGGTGGTGGACTCCGACCCGATTTACACGCGGAACACCGATCTGGGGCAGATCTTCGTCGCCACCAATGTGCCGACGGCGGCCTTCAGTGCGGGATCGGTGGTCTTGCCCGGATCGGTGTGGCGATACCTCGACACCGGCGTCGATCCGGGCGCTTCCTGGGCCGACCCGGCCTTCGATGACTCTCTGTGGCTCTTTGGGCAGGCGCCGCTGGGCTACGGGGAGGGCGACGAGGCCACGGTGATCTCGTATGGCCTTGACCCCGCGAACAAACACCCGACGACCTGGTTCCGTGCCCAGTTCGATGCCGCCGACCCATCGAACTACGTCTCTCTGAAGTTCAGCTTATTGCGGGATGATGGGGCCATTGTATACCTGAATGGCGTCGAACAATATCGGGACAATATGCCCGTTGGCCCGGTCGACATGAACACCCCGGCGGCGTCGAGAGTCGACGGCGCCGACGAGGACATCTTCTACGAGGTCATTGTCCCGTCTACTGATCTCGTCGCCGGCTCCAACGTGGTGGCCGTCGAGGTTCACCAACACAACGTCGGCAGCAACGACCTCGCCTTCGATCTCGAACTCTCGGTCCAGGACAGCGCCACCGTGATTCGCGGGCCGTACCTGAACAAGAACACCGAAGACAGCATCGTCGTGAAGTGGCGGACCGACATCCCGACCGACGGCACCGTCGAGATCGGCGCGGCGCAAGGGGCACTGGCGCTGGCGGTCACCGACCCCACTGTCACCGTCGACCACGAAGTGGATCTCACTGGACTGAGCCCGGACACGCTGTACCACTACGCGGTCGGCAACACCATCGAGGGCCTGGCTGGCGACGATGGTCTGCACACGTTCCGGACCAGCCCGGCCATCGGGACCGAGAAGCCGTCGCGATTCTGGTTTGTCGGCGACTCCGGGATGGCAAATGCCGATGCCTTCGCCGTGCGAGATGCCTTCTGGAGCTACACCGGCGCCCTGGACCCCGACCTGTTCGTCATGCTGGGCGACAACGCCTACAACAACGGGACCGACGAGGAGTACCAGGCCGCGGTCTTCGACACCTATCCGACGACGCTGAAACGGATCCCGGTGTGGTCGACGATGGGCAACCACGACGTCGCCGACGCCGCCACCATGACCGGACCGTACTACGACATCTTCACCTTCCCGATGGCCGCGGAGGCGGGTGGCGTCGCCTCGAGCACCGAGGCCTACTACAGCTTCGACTACGCCAATGTGCACTTCATCTGCCTGGATTCGATGGACTCGAATCGCGCTCCAGGCGGCGCCATGCTCACCTGGCTCGAGGCCGATCTCATCGCCACCACCCAGCAGTGGATCGTGGCCTTCTGGCACCACCCTCCCTACAGCAAGGGCTCCCACGACTCGGACGTCGAGGGCCGGCTCCTCGAGATGCGGGGCTACGCGCTGCCCTTGCTCGAGGAGTATGGCGTCGACCTCGTGTTGTCCGGACACAGCCATAGTTACGAGAGAAGCTTCCTCATCGATCAGCACTACGACCTGTCGACCACCTTCGACCCCGCCGTGCACGGCGTCGACATGGGCAGCGGAGACGAGAACATCGACGGCGCCTACTTCAAGTCGACCTACGGCATGGCGGCCCACGAGGGCTCGGTCTACATCACCGCGGGCAGCTCCGGAAAGGTCAGCGGCGGTTTCTTGAACCACCCGGCGATGTACGTCTCCATGAACACCCTCGGATCGGTGTCGATGGACGTGGACGCCAACCGCATGGACGTGGACTTCATCGACGATGCCGGCGCCGTCCGCGATTCCTTCTCCCTGTTCAAGGGGTCCGTCGACTGCCCGGTTCCCGACGCCGACGACGACGTGGATGGCCACTGCACGCTCTTCGACAACTGCCCCGCAATACCGAATACCGACCAGTTCGATAGCGACGGGGACGGCGTGGGCGAGCTCTGCGATCTGTGCCCCGCCATCGCCGATCCGCTCCAGGGCAATCTCGACGGGGACGGATTTGGAGACTTCTGCGACCCCTGCATCAACGATCCCCTCGACGACGGAGACGGGGACGGTTTCTGCGCTGACGTGGATGTGTGCCCCGACGAGAGCGACCCCTCCCAGCTCGACGCCGACGGCGATGGCATCGGAGACGTGTGCGACCTCTGCGTCGACGACCCGCTCGACGACTACGACGGCGACGGCATCTGCGGCGACCTCGACGTCTGCCCCTTCGTCGCAGATCCCGGCCAGACCGACACAGACACGGACGGAATCGGAGACGCCTGCGACCTCTGCACCGATCTGGACAGTGACGGGGTCTGTGATCCGGTCGACAACTGCGTCGGCCTCGCCAACGGTCCCCAGGTCGACGTCGATGGCGACGGGATCGGAGATCTGTGCGACAGCTGCCCCCTCGATCCGTTCGACGATCTCGATGGAGACGGCTTCTGCGGCGATCTCGACAACTGCCCCTTCGTCGCCAACCCCTCCCAGGACGACGCCGACGGCAACGGCCTCGGAGACGCCTGCGATGTCGGGGGGTGCGCCGACGTCGACGCCGACGGGATCTGCGATGTCGTCGACAACTGCCCCGACGACAACAACCCCACCCAGGTAGACGGCGACAGCGATCGCCTCGGCGATGCCTGTGACGCCTGTGGGGCCGATCCCCTCAACGACTACGACGGCGACGGCCTCTGTGGCGATGTCGACGTGTGCCCCTTCGACGCCGATCCTGGCCAGGAGGACGCCGATGGCGATGGGGTGGGTGACGCCTGCGATCTGTGCCCGGACCTCGACGCCGACGGTGCCTGCGAGCCCGGCGACAACTGTCCGGGTCTGGCCAATGCACCCCAGGACGACGGTGACTTCGATGGAGTCGGCGACGCCTGTGATGTGTGTGGGGACGACCCCCTCAACGACGAGGATGGAGACGGTATCTGCGGCGACCTGGATGTCTGCCCGACCGACGCCGATCCGTTGCAGGAAGATGTCGACGGCGACGGCCGGGGTGCGGCGTGCGACGCCTGTGATGCCGATCCCGACGACGACCTGGACGGCGATGGCGTCTGCGGCGACGTCGACAACTGCCCCCTGGCGCCCAACTTCGATCAGGCCGATGCCGACGCCGACGGCCTCGGCGATGTCTGTGACCTCTGCGCCGACCTCGACGCCGACGGGGCCTGCGACACCCAGGACAACTGCCTCGGGCTGGCGAACCCGCTCCAGATCGACCTGGACGGCGACGGGGCGGGCGACGACTGCGACCTGTGCCCGCTGGACCCGTACGACGACCAGGACGCCGACACGGTCTGTGGCGACATCGACAACTGTCCCTTCGACACCAACCTGGACCAGGCAGACAGCGACGGAAACGGGGTGGGGGATGTCTGCGACAGTGGGCTCTGCGCCGACGCCGATCTGGACGGGATCTGCGATGTCGCCGACAACTGCGTCGATGACGCCAACCCGCTGCAGGAGGACGACGACGCCGACAACGTGGGCGATCTGTGCGACACCTGCGCAGCCGACCCGCTCAACGACTGGGACGTCGACGGTGTCTGCGGCGACCTCGATCTGTGCCCATTCGACGCCGATCCAGGCCAGCAGGACACCGATGGCGATGGGGTTGGGGACGCCTGCGACTCCTGTCTCGATGTGGATGTCGATGGCGTCTGCGATGGGAGCGACAACTGCCCTGGCGTGGCCAATCCCGCTCAGATGGATGTCGACTTCGACGGAGCCGGAGACGACTGCGATCTGTGCCCCAACGACCCCGACGACGACGTGGACGGAGACGGCATCTGTGGCGATCTCGACCTGTGTCCCACGGATGCCGACCCGGGCCAGGAGGACGCCGACGGCGACGGACTCGGAGACGCCTGTGACGCGTGCATCGACGATCCCGACGACGATCTGGACGGAGACGGCGTGTGCGGCGACGTAGACGTCTGCCCGCTCGCCGCAGATCCGGGGCAAGAGGACACCGATGGCGACGGGGTCGGCGACGCCTGCGACCTCTGTGAGGACGGAGATGCCGACGGCGCCTGCGATCCGGTCGACAACTGCGTGGGGCTGGCCAACGCCGGCCAGGAGGACGCCGACGCCGACGGTCGCGGAGACGCCTGTGATGCCTGTGTGGACGATCCCTACGACGACCTCGATGGCGACGGCGTCTGCGGGGACGTGGACCTGTGCCCGTTTGCGGCCGATCCCGCGCAGGTCGATACCGACGGAGACGGTGTCGGCGATGTGTGTGATGTCTGTGCCGACGCCGATTCCGACGGCGCCTGTGACGGCGTAGACAACTGTCCCGGGCTGATCAACGTTCTCCAGCTCGATGCCGATGGCGACGGAATGGGGGACGACTGCGATCTGTGTCCGGCAGACGCCGACAACGACATCGATGGAGACGGCGTCTGCGGAGACCTGGACCTCTGCCCCCTCATCGCCGACGCCGGGCAGGAAGATCTGGACGTCGACGGTCTCGGGGATGCCTGCGACGCCTGCCCGAACGACCTCGACAACGACGTCGATGGCGACGGCGTGTGCGGCGACCTCGACAACTGTCCAGACAACACCAACAGCGCGCAGACCGACAGCGATGGCGACGGGATCGGCGACGTCTGCGACGACCCGACCGGAGACACCCCGACGACCGCCGAGACCGGTGACAGCGGCGTCTCGGGGAAGAACGGCAAGAAGGACTCCGGCGGCTGTGCCTGCAACCAGCTGGGTGGAACCGGCGCTCCCGGCTTCCTGGTCATTTCGTTGATCGCCCTGGCGAGGAGACGGCGTTGAGCGCCCTCTTCTGGCTGCTCACCGCCCTGGCTTCCGCCCATCCCGGCGGTCACGACCGGGTCGCCGAGGTCGAGGCCCGCATGGAGGGCGACTGTCCCGCAGCTGGCCTTCTGACTCGCGCGGCCATCTATCGGCAGATGGACCATACCGCCGAGGCGCAGGCCGATTTCGACGCCGCGCGGCGTTGTGATCCGGAGCTGGAGGGCCTCGACATCGAAGAGGCCCGACTTCACCTGGATCTCGACGCTCCCGCCCGCGCACAGGAACTGCTGGAGCGACACGTCTCCCGCGTCGACGGCGACGCAGGCTGGGTGCTCCTGGCTCAGGCCCACATGGCACAACAGGCTTTTGCCGAGGCAGATACAGCGTTCGCACGCGCCCTGGGTGACGACGTCGGCGCCTCGCCGGACCACGTGCTGTCCTGGGCGGAGGCGAGGGAGCGAAGCGGTCGCGTGGCCGCGGCGCTAGAGGTGATCGAGCGCGGGCTGGAGCCCATGTCCGGCTCACCCGCTCTCCAGGATCGGGCGGTCGAGCTGGAGGTCGCTCTCGGTCGGTACGACGAGGCGTTGGCGCGGTTGGATGTGCGCCTGCAGGCGATGCCCACCCTGTTGGCGACCTGGGTGCAGCGCGGCGATGCGCTGGTCGAGGCGGGTCGCTGCCCGGAGGCGAAGGCCAGCTACGGCGAGGTCCTCACGAGGTGGGAGACGCTGCCGAGTCGACTGCAGAACCGGCGCATGGCCGCGGTGCGAGACGAGGCCAAACGGAAGATGGAGGCGGGACCATGTGGAAGAAGGTAGCTCTGGGCGGAAGCGCACTCGTGGTGGCCGTGCTGGCTTGTGCTGGCTTGGCTTTCTGGTACATCACCAGCGATCTCGGCCGCATGATCGCCTGGTTTGGAACGCCGTCTTCGAGCTTCGCCGAGCAGACGCGTCCGGAGGCGCCGGACTATCGGACCGAATCTGCGTGGGCTCTGCATCCGAAAGGCGATGGGGTGGCGGCGTTCTATGTGCACCCGACCCTCTACCTGATGGGCTCCCAGTGGAATGCGTCCCTCGACGATTCCCAGCTCAACGGGGTCATCGACGACCAGGTCCTGCCCGGTCAAGCCGGGGCCTTCGACAAGTGCTGCGACGTGTTCGCCCCGCGCTATCGGCAGGCGATCTTTCACTCGTTCATGGTCAAGGACGACAACGCCAAGGCTGCCCTCGATGTGGCGTACAGCGATGTCCTGGCTGCCTTCGAGGTCTTCCTGACCGAGGTCGGCGACCGCCCGTTCATCATCGCCGGTCACAGCCAGGGCGCCCTGCACACCACCCGCCTCGTCGAAGAGCGCGTCTCCGGGCGTGCGATCCAGGACCGACTCGTGGCGGCCTACCTCGTGGGCTACCCGGTTCCCGAGCGGGTCGGCGACGTTCCGGTGTGCAGGTCAGCGACCCAGACCGGATGCGCTGTCGGCTGGAACACGATGGAAGCGTCTGCATCGGCCTGGATGGACATGCTCGTCTGGAATGGAGGCTGGACCACAAACACCGAGGCGTCGATTTGCGTGAACCCGTTGAACTGGAAGGTAGGCGGCGAGGCGAAAGCTGCGGCGAACCTTGGATCTATTCTCCCGAATGGCTTGATGTCGGGCGACGAGATCGTTCCCGCCCTCACCGGCGCCCGGTGCGATGGAGGGCGGCTTCTCATCACGCCGCCGGAACGGGGAGACTTCTCCATTCTCATGGGCGACAACGAGGATGACTGGCACGTCTACGACTACGCGCTCTTCTTCGCGAACATCGAGGCGAACGCCGTTCAGCGGGTCGCGGCCTGGCACGACATCCACTGACTCTGGCCGATGATCAGGCTTTTCCGGTGTAGAAGACGAAGCTCGACACCGGATCTCCAACGGCAGCTGCGGCGTGAACGGTGAACGGCTCGTCGCGCTTGTACTGGCCCGGTTTTGTTGAACTCCACTTGCACGCCATCATCGTCTGCCAGATACCGGTAGGCGCATCCATAGCCTGGTACTCAAGGGCCTCCTCCCCGGGTCAGCGCCAGTCGCCCGAAGCGATGAAGCCGGCCCAATCCCGCAGCTGAACCGCGTCGTCGGATCGCTGTCGCTTGAGCATATCCAACTGGGCCTTCCGCACTGCGTCTGCTGCAGCGACCGGCCGGCGTCGGAGATGTATGGCATACAGGTCCTCGATCAGCGCCAGGGACCCCTCGTCGCCACCCGACCAGAGGGTCGTGATGACCGTTCCAACCCCCGCCGCGTGGAAGGCGCGCCGGAGGCCGAGTACACCTTCTCCAGAGCGGATCTCGCCGAGGGCGGTGTCACACGCGGAGAGGACCACGAGCCCGGTATCCGAGAGATCGAGGGCCGCGATCTCCGCTGCGGTCAGAACCCCGTCGTCAGAGGAGAGTGGGTCCGGCGCTCGGTTCGCTCCAGCGAGCGCGAGGCCGGACAGAACCATTGGGTCGAAGCCCACTTTCCCGTCTCCTTCGAGGGCGGATCTGCATCGACCCGTCGCGAAGAAGCCGTGAGTGGCAAGGTGCACGATAGCCTTTCCAGGGAGCGCTTCGCCGACGGCTGCCTCGGTGGCCTCCCCTCCCATCATCCGGGTGAGGGGCTCGTCCTTGCGGGTCTTGCCCCAACGATTCGCCAGGGCCTCGAGCTCGGTCGTCTTGTTCGTCAGCGGGCTGAATTCGGCGTCGTTGCACGGAGCGAGCAGGCCCCGCGTACCTGAGTCTCCAGCAGCGGCTTCGTGGTCCACTTCCCCGACCACCAGCGCCCCCACTCCTCTGGAGGTCTGGGGCAGGAGCAGGTCGTTCGAGCGGTCCAACCAGGTGATCGCCAGATCCTCCAACAAGTATTGGGCGTCTCGTATCGGGAGAGCCGCCAGGGGTGCTGAGGCGATGGCGCCGTCGGGGACGACGAAGAGGTGGGTCGCGTCTCCGACGGCCGGAGCGAGCGGTGTCCAGAGCACCTTCAGCACTTCGGATCCCCTGGCATCCACCTCGGTGGCCGCCGCCTGCGGATTGGCCAGGACCTCCCGCCAGGCGACGATGGCGTCGTCGAGCGGGGAGGCCAGCCCGAGCTCGGTGCGTCGGACCCCACAGTCCTCGGTGTTGACGCTGAAGGCCACGTAGTTGGCCTGTCCGCCCTTGCGGTAGCGGAGAAAGTCCACGATCGCCGCACCTTCTGGAAGGGCTGCGCAGATCTCAGATGGCGTCGCTTCGTCGACGCCTTTGAAGCGCAGGACGTGAGTCCAGGCCTCGCCATCGTGATCGGAATTCGCAAACGCCGAGAGCCACGCGTCCAAGGTGTTGCGGGCCGCCGGCAAGAGGGAGAGCACTTCTCGCTCGGACACCGCGTCCCGGCGGCTCAGGTTGTGTTCCCAGATGCGGAGGGCTTCGGATCGCAGGGGTCTGGCAGCGGCGACATCCTCCAGGGTCCAGGCGAGGAGGTTCAGTGTGCTCGCCACCTTGGGATGGTCGTCCCCCAGCGCCTCGCGGCGGATGGCCAGGGCCTGCTCGAGCAACGGGCTGGCGGCTCCGTAGCTGCCCTGACCGGCGAGGAGTCCGGCCAACCGGTGGAGACCCTCCGCGACGTCGGGGTGCTCCTCTCCATGGGTGCGACGCAACGCGGTGAGGTTGCGCTCCTGGAGGTCTCTGGCACCGTCGGGGTTCTCGAGGGACACGAGTTGAGATGCCAGGTTGTTCCGGCTCGCTATGACGGCTGCATGGTCCTCGTCGTTGAGGGCGAGCTGGATCGTCAGGCTCTCCTGGTACAGGCTCCGAGCGGTCTCGGCATCGCCTTCCAATGACGAAAGAGACGCGAGGTTGTCGAGCGCAGCGGCGACCCCTGGATGGCCCTCTTTCAGCACTTCGCGACTGATGGTGAGGCTCTCTTCGAGGACCGGTCGGGCGGCGGCGAAGTCCCCCTGGGTCTTGAGCAATACGCCCAGAGTGCCCAGACCCCTCGCCACGCGGGCGTGGTCTTCTCCGAGTGCGCCGCGACGAATGATCATGCTGCGCTCCATCAAGAGGCGAGCGGCGGCGTAGTCCCCCTGTTGCGTCAACAGGGCTGCAAGCGTGGCCAGGCTGGCGGCTACGCGCGGGTGGTCGGGTCCGAGAGCGTTGGTTCGTATGGCCAGGCCCTCTTCCAACAGGCGGCGCGCTTCGGCCCACGCGCCCCGCTCCACCAGGACCTGTCCCAGATTACTTAGGGCGGTCGCCACTTTCGGGTGGTTCTCATCGTGGGCCGCGCGTTGGATTGCGAGGCTGCGCTCGAAGAGTGCCTGTGCGCCGTCGAGCTCTCCCGCCTCCCACAGCAGATCCGCCAGAGCCGCCGTGCCAATCGCCAGCTTGGGGTCGTCGGGCCCCAGTGCGTGCTCTTGGATGGCGAGGCTCTGCTCGAACAGGGGACGAGCGGCTGCGGCGCCTCCCTGGGCGCGGAGGAGTCGAGCGAGATTGCTCAGGCTCGACGCGAACTCGGGGTGGTCCTCCCCCTGGGCGGTGCGCCGGATCTCCAGGCTCTCGCGCGCCGCGATCTCGGCTTCTGCGTATTGGCCCTGGCTGTAGAGCTCACTGGCCTGCAGGTCCAGGGCTTCGGCCTCAGTAAGAGGTTCCGCCCACGACAACGTCGGAACCAGCAGACACAACCAAGCGGTCTGGCGGAGTCTGGCGAATGGCGTCATGGGTGCATCCTAGCCCCCGACCCGTCCGGTATCATGACTTGGGAGAAGGAAACTGGACACTATCGCCGCCGGTACGGTTGTGGGCCGCTACGCGATCCACGGGGTGGTTGGAGAGGGCGGCATGGCCACCGTGTACCTCGCGACCCACGTCGCGCTGAACGCGACCGTCGCCATCAAGGTCCTCCACGTCACCGCTGCGTCGGTGCAGAAGCGCCTGCTGGTGGAGGGCCGGGTCCAGGCTTCCCTGAAGCATCCCAACGTCGTCGCCGTCACCGACGTGATCGAAGTCTCCGGATCTCCGGGGCTGGTGATGGACTACATCGCCGGTCCCTGTCTGCACGATGTGCTGGAGAATGTTCGGCTCGACGAGGCCCAGATCGATCACCTCGCGCGCGGCCTTCTCGCCGGAATGGGAGCCGCGCACGCCCAGGATCTCATCCATCGGGACCTCAAGCCGGGGAACATCCTCATCGACCCCGCTGGGGGCACGCCCGCCGCCAAGATCACCGACTTCGGTCTGGCGAAGGTCCTGCATACCGGCATGGGGACCAACACCCGCAGCGGCATTGCCATGGGCACGCCGCACTACATGGCGCCGGAGCAGTTTGTCGACGCCAAGTCCGTCGACACCACTGCTGACGTCTACTCCATGGGCGTCATTCTCTACGAGATGATGGCCGGACATCGGGGGCTCGAGGGCTCCAATCCCGGCGAGGTGTACGCCGCGGCCATCACCGGACGACGAACGCCCATCCGCGAGGCGGCTCCCGATATGCCGGAGGCGTGGCTGGCCACCGTGGAGAGGGCGTTGGAACGCGCCGCCCAGGACCGGTTTGGGACCGCTGCAGAGATGCTGGAGTCCTGGGCCGCGGATCGAGTTGCCGCCATTCCCGAGTACTGGCCGCCTCTTCTGCTGAGTCCGCCGGAATCCCATGCCGCGGTCGTCTCGGCAGATCGGGACAAGTCCTTCGACACCTGGATGGCCGCCGATGAGCCACCCGTCAGTGCCAAGCCGACCTCTGAGCAGCCGGCTTCGGTTCCGCCACCGAAGCCGCGAACGCCCCTGCTACTCCCGGTGGTTGCGGTCGCCGTCATGGCGGCGACGTTGGTGGGTGCGGTGATGTGGAGCGCCGCGAGCGAGACGTCGACCCTGGGCAGCGGCATCGAGATCGTCGGCGGCGGCTACGCGACCGTCTACGACACCCATCCCACCGACGAGCTTGTTCTCCGGCAGGTGTCGCGGTCCGGCCAGGTGCAGGAGATCTGGTTCGAGACGCCTCGGGGTCACCCCGTCCCCAGGGCCGGCCAGGAACCGAAAACGGCGTTAAACAAACGCTTTCCTCCGCCGTTCGAGGTCTCGGATCACTTTCGCCTCATCGGACTTCGGAACGTGTGGAACCCGTCTGGGAGCCGCGTCGACCGCGTCGAGTGGATCGATCCCTCCGGGGAAGTGAGCATCGTCGAGCGATGGACCGAGGAGGGCGATGGCACGCTCCTGCGGACCTGGCACACACCGGGTGGAATGCGAGTCGCCGGCGTGGCCGTGGAGAGTCGGCGGGTCTTTGCCTCCCGGCGATCGAGGCTGGACGAGCGGGGCCGGGAAACCTGGTTCGTACGTGAGGACACCGGTCACGAGATGGACACCTATGCGACGCGAGTGATGTGGACGGACGACGATCTTGTCCTCACCCGGACATTCGAGGATCTGGATGGCAACGAGAAGCTCGTCAACGGCATTGCTGTCGAGCATCGACGCTACGATCCGAACTGGCCCCGCATGTGGGGTGGTGCCAAGTACACGACATTCGGCGGCGGGCTCGCGGTGGGAGGCTCTGGCTGCGCGATCCAGACGTGGGACTACACAGCCAACGGCGGCATCACCAGCTGTCTGAACGCGGCTCGTGAGCCGGCGGCGGTCTGTGCACAGACTGAGGTTGTGGTGAGCGGCGACGTGACCACCCACGCCTGTCAGGATGCCAATGGCCACAGCGTTCGGGGAAGCGATGGGCACGCCACGGTCGAGGTGACCTTCGACGCGCGTGGGCACCGCCTCCAGGAGCGCACGCTGGATGTCGACGGAAGCCTGGTGCCGCGCCCGACGGGCGTCGCGAATGTGCAGACGCGCTCGGACGAGCGGGGCTTCATCGTGCAGGTGGGACCGAATCTTTCGGTGAGCGGAAAGCCATTATTCGACCCCGTGATCGGGTATGGAGAGAAACGCGATTACGACGATCGCGGCCGACTCATCACCACGAGCCGTCTGGGGCCGGACGGCACTCCGAAGGCCGGTGTCAAGGGGTGGGTCCTGGAGCGGCGCGCCTATGACGAACACGGCCGGGTGGCATCCATCTCCTACTTCGACGACGCGGTCCGGCCCGCGCTGGCCAACGGCATGCGACACGTCGAGCGATTCACCTACGACGACGACCAGTGGTTTCCGACCCGGTCCGCCTGGTTCGATACCCTCGACCGACCCTCCACCGACGAATCGGGCGTTCATCGTCGGGATTGGGCGTGGCATGAGGACCTGACCTACGCGCGCGTCGCGGTCTTCGACGTCGATGGTTCGCCGATGCTCATGTCGGTCGGAACGTGGTGGGGCGAGGTGCACTGCCACGGCTTCGAAGAGGTCTACGACGGTCCCAACGGGAAGAACACCTGCATCGGCGTCGACGGGAAACCCCTGCAGAACGAACAGGGCTGGGCCTGGGCCACCATGCGTCAACAACTGAGCGGCAGCGACGAGGAGACCCATCTGTGGGCGGCCGATGGCACACCCGCCAAGACGACCTTGTGGACGCGGCGGGTCGCGCGTTTCGACAACGATCAGCTCAAACAATTCGAGTATTTCGATGGGGATGACCGCCCCATCTCCACCCGCTGTGCAACGGTCGCTGTCGACCACGACGACGCGGGCCACGCCATCCGCATCCGCTGTCTGAACCGCGACGGCGACCCCTATGAGGGCATGAACCAATGCGCGGTGGTCGAGTACGACTTCATCGGCGATCTGGAGTCCGGAATGCGTTGCCTCGATCGAAACGGCGAGCTCACGCCCCATCGGGTTGGATTCAAGGCCGAGCGCAAGCAGTATGACGAGCGGAATTTCCTGAAGTCCGAAGACTGGATTCTCGCGGATGGAACCGAGCACTCGCAGGTGTACGTCAAGGACGACTACGGGCGAACGCTGTCGGTCGAGGGCACTTCGCACGAGAAACCCGCTGCGATGTGGATGTGGGAGAACCCCGGCGTGCAGCGGGCCGAACGGGTGTACGACGACCGTGGAAACCAGACGGTCCTGCGCCAGTTCGGCGTGCACGGAGATCTCCCGGGCGCCGTGCCTCCCGTCACCCGATCGACGTTCGACGACCGCGGTCTGGAGATCACATCGGCTTACGTGACGCACGACGGCGAGCCGTACACCACCGACGCCAGACCGGCCGTACTCCACAGTCACTTCGACACCCGAAGACGGTTGATTGGCGCCACGGCCGAGGACGGCAAAGGCGCGGCAGTCACCTACAAGGGCTGCTGGGAGATCCGACTCGGCTACCCCGACGCGAGAACGGACACCTACCAGTGTCTCGATCGAGCCGGGCGGCCGATGCTGGGCGAGGACGATCTGTACGAGACGCGTACAACGCGAGATTCGCGGGGAAACAAGGTGTCCGTGGTCGGCTTCGACGCCGATGGCAGGCCGGCGGTCATGCCCCCTGGCGCCCACGAGATCCGGTGGAAATACAACCAGATCAACCGGAGGACGCGGCAGGCCTGGTATGGCGTCGACGGGGAGCTGGTGGCGACCGAAGAGCGCCCGTGGGCCGTTCACGACACGGAGTGGGATCACTATGCACACCGGGTTGCAGACGCGTATTCAGGTCCGGATGGGGCGCCGATTGCCGGTCCGGAGGGGTGTGCTGTCGTCCGCTACGATGTGGCGACGAATGGAAGGATTCGAGGCCGATCCTGCGATGCAGAGTGAAGGATGGAGATTCGCGCCTTCGCCGAACAGGTCCTGCTCAGTGGGGATCTAGATGCCAAGCTCTTTGCGCCTGAGCGATTCACGGACGCGGATCCGGGACTGGCTCTCGATATCGAAAGGCCAGGTCGTCCGGGGTTTCTCCCATTGGTGTCCAAACGGAAGATTCCACCGGCCCCGACCCCGGCGTCCATCGAGGACGAGACGTCGCGCGGTCAGGCGCTGCACACCTTCGCCCACCACGAACTCCTCGCTCTGGAGCTCATGGCGCTGGCCCTGTTGCGTTGGCCGGACGCGCCCAGGGGATTCCGGAAAGGGCTCGCCGCCATCATCTGCGACGAACAACGGCACTTCCGGCTCTACCGGGTCCGTGCCGAACACTGGGGCGTCGGGTTGGGCGACTTCGGCGTCGGCCACTTCTTCTGGGACACGGTCGCCCCGCTCCGGACCCCGACCGCTTTCCTGGCGGCCCTGTCACTCACCTACGAGCAGGCGAACATCGACTTCGCTTCCTACTGGAAGCCCGCGTTTGCTGCCGTCGACGATGGGGAGTCCGCTGCGGTCCTGCAGGAGGTCTACGACGACGAGCTCCGTCACGTCGCCCACGGTGTGCACTGGTTTCGGGAGCTCGCGGGCGGCGCTGACTTCGAGACCTGGCGTCGGGAGCTCGCTTTCCCCCTGACTCCCGGTCGCGCCAAGGGGCCGGTCTTCAATCGACAGGGCCGGCTTGATGCAGGCCTCGATCCCGCGTTCGTCGATGAACTGGAGATCCACAACGTCTCCCGGGGCCGCCCGCCCCGGGTCTTCTCCTTCGACCCCTTCGTGGAGGAGAGGCTGGCGGGTCGCACGCCGAAAGCGGCGGTTCGATTCCTTGCGGATGACCTGGGAAACCTCCCGATGTTCCTCGCCCATCGCGAGGATGTCGTCGTCTCGCGCCGCCCCTCTCTGCGGGTTCTGAAGCGGCTGCACGACGCCGGTTTCGATATTCCCCAGTTCGTCGTCGACCCGGCTGAGCTCGGGGACCGCGCCATCGCCTCCCACTGCCCCTGGGGACACGCAGAACACCCGGAGCTGTACGACAAGACCTGGGCCTTCGCGCGACGGAAGGAGCTGTCCCCCGGCGCCGGGGGAGCGGTCTGTCACGAGATGAAGGACGTGCAAGCGCTGGTCTCGGCGGGCGGGTCGTGGATCGCCAAAGCGCCCTTCAGCAGCTCGGGGCAGCACCGGGTCCGGTTCCATTCAGGGTCGGCGCTCAAACCGGATGCGCCCGCGTCCGCTTGGCTGTCGCGTCATCTGCACCGTGGACCCGTCGTCGTGGAGCCCTGGTACGAGCGCGTCGTCGACCTCTCCATCCAGGTAGAGGTTGCGGAAGAGAAGACGAAGATCCTCGGGATCACCCGGTTCTGGACGGGGCCGAATGGGGCCTACAAGGGAGCGCTTGTCGGGCAGTGGACTCGAGGCCTGCCGCGGGATGTCGCCCGTTTTGTGCACGAGCCCAAGCCGGGAGCGGCTGCAGCCCTCGAAACCGCGGCGCTGCACGTCTCGGAGCGCGCTCGGCAGGTCGGGTACCGAGGCCCGGTGGGCGTGGACGCGATGATTGTCCGGCAGCCACAGGGACTCGCGCTGATTCCGTTGCTCGAGGTGAACCCCCGCTACACCATGGGCCGCATTGCGCTGGCCCTCGGCAAGGCGGGAACCGGGCTGTGGCTCTTCCTGCCCAAAGCCAAGATGGACGGCGACTTCGTCCAGCGGGCCGAGGCCGCTGGCGGGCTCTTCACCAACGACCCCGATTCGGCGGCTGGGGTAGTGACCCTGTTGGTTGTGGGCGACACCCTCCGCGGGGCCGTGGCGACACTGGAGACGCTCGGTCTCTCAAGACCCGCGTTTCTGGAGTTCTAGGTGTCCCGTCCCCTCATCATCGGGATTGGCTGTTCGGTCTCTTTGGCTGTCGCGCTCTCCAACGTGTTGCTCCTCGCTTCCGTGGCGGGTCGCATGGAGGTCCTGGTGCCTTTCACGCGGATCGTCGAGGCACCGTACCCCGCTCTCGCCGTTGCCGGCATCGCCGTCGATGGGCTGTTCTATGTCGGGTTGATCGCGTTGGTTTCGGCACTCTTCAAGGCGGGCTCGCTCAATCGCGCAGCTCTGGTCTTCGGCCTTGCGTATGGCAGTCTCGGCGCCATGGGAGCCGCGTGGCTGGCGGTCTCCTGGATCTCGGACTTTGCCGGTTCTGCTCAAGTCACGGAGACGGTCTATTCGGTGATCTGGAACGGTGTGAATGCGGGGCTGGGGGCCGCATTGTGGGCGTCAGTCGCGCTGGATGAACGGTGCCCTCTCCGGATTCGACTGTTCAGTGGCGTTCTGTCGGGGCTTGCGTGCGTCGTTGGGTTGGGCGTTTGGTTTCTCCCGGCCGTGGCGGACCTCTTGCTACCCATGCTCCTGGTCGGCCTGGTGGCCTGGCCAGTCGGCATGGCATATTCGCGCCCTGGGCATTCTCCCGGCAGAAACTGGATGTAGCGGCGTATGTGGTGGCTAATGGCCTGCTGGTTCCTCGTCGTTGCAGGCGCCTCTCCGGGGCATTTAGGTACTGAGGAAGAGAAGGCCAAGGCACTGGACGTGCAGGCACAGGCGCTGTTCGACCAGGCGCGGTTCGCCGAGGGTGAGGTGCTGCTCCGCGAGAGCTTGAGCATCCGGGAGCGGCTGTACGACGACAAATCCCTCCAGGTTGGGTCGAGTCTGTTCAACCTCGGCGAGATGTTGCTGTCCCAGGAGAAACACGAAGAGGCGTTGTCGTTGTACGAGCGGAGCCTCGTCACCCTCCAGGCCCTCGGATCTGAGGATCTACTCGTTGCGCAGGTCACGAACAGCCTCGGGGAACTGTGGGCGCGGAAGGGGAATTACAAAGTTGCCCGGACGCACTTCGAGCAGAGCCTCGCCATTCGTCGGGAGGGGATGGAACCGGACGACCCGCTCTTCGCCACCAGCCTGAGCTGTCTGGATATCTGGACGAGCGCGCTGGGGCCGGACCATCCCGTTCGGACCCGACCACACCAGGGTCGGTTCGACCCGAAACAACCTGGCATCGCTGCTGAAGGCGGAAGGAGACTATGAGGGAGCGCGTACCGTACGCTCTACGATCAGGCCCTGGACATCCGTCGGCGCGCGCTCGGCTCCGAGCATCCAAAGGTGGCCGATAGCCTGAACAACCTCGGTTGGCTACTCGTTGCCCAGGAGGACTATGATGGGGCGAAGGCTCTTTTCGAGGAGAGTCTCGAGATACGGCGTCGCCAGAGCCCAGAGCACCCCAGGGTGGTCACCACGCTGGGGAACATCGGCTTCTTGCTTCTGGCCAAGGGCCACGCCCGCGGACCTGTGCCGGGCGCTCCCAGCTCGAACGGCGTTGGTGGACCTGTTCGGCGTGTCCTATGACGAGGAGATTCGCTACATCGCGTTTGTGGTCAATCGCCGCGGATGCCGCATTCGTCGGGTCGATCTCGGACCGGCGGCCCCCTCAACGAGGCGGCCGCGGACTGGCGCGCTGCCCTGGCCGATCCCCAGGCGTCGGCCAGCCGGATTCGCAAGCGGGGTGAGGTGGTGACCGAGCTTCTCTGGGCACCGCTCGCCACGCTGCTGGATGGGGCGGATCGGGTGCTGGTGATTCCCGATGGCCCGTTTGCCGCGCTTCCGCTGGCCGCTTTGCCCCTCTCGGAGGGCCGATACCTGTTGGACGAGGTGCGCGTCAGCTACCTCGACCGAGCCAACGATCTGCTCGAACCGCGTCCCAAAAGGGCGTCTGGCGCCCTCGTCGTGGGCGGGGTGGACTTTGGTGCGGCCACCGAGGTGGTGGAGCAGAAGCGGACAGCGCTCGCACCCTGCGCCCCAAGGGATGGGCACGGAGTTGGTGGTGCTGTCCGCTTGCGAAACCGGCTTGGGAGAGGTTCGGGTCGGGCAGGGCGTGATGGGGCTGCGCCGCGGCTTCGCAGTCGCGGGCGCCGGCTCGCTGGTCATGAGCCTGTGGGCCGTCGGCGACGAGGAGACCGCACAGCTGATGGAGCGGTTCTACACAGAGCTGCGCCGCCGGGATCCCATCGAGGCTCTCCACCGCGCCCAGGTCGCGGCGCTCGCGGCGCAGGGAGACGCGGAACATCCCTGGGCCTGGGCGGGGTTTGTCGCCTCTGGCGTTCCATCGAAGGCCCGTTAGGGAGCGCACCGGAGGCCCTGTGGACCCTATCGACATGATCCATTTCCTCGACATGATGGACGACGAGTCCCACGTCGCACCGCAGGACGCGGTCGCCCGGGTAAAGGCTCTCGGCGACGAGCTCGGGCTCGAGGTGGAGCGGGCAGACGCGCTGTCGCTGCGGGGCACCATCGACGACCATCAGGTGACGCTCACTGCCATGAATGGCCACCCGGCAAAGTGCTGCGTGACGCCGAAGACCAGCCTCCCGAGTCGGATCCTCGTTCGGGCCGAGACGCTCATCGATCGCTTTCAAGGCCTGTTCACAGGAGGGGATCCCAAGGTGGGCGACTGGATGGTCGACGACGCCCTCTGGTTTGGCGCACCCCATGGGCCGACGGTGCAGGCGCTGTTTGGCCAGGAGGCCCTTCGCGGCTGCCTGCGCAGCTGCGTGCGCAGCGAGGTGGACATCGTCATCGCCCACGGACAGGTCGTGGTGACGGGGGCGGACATGTACCTGGATGCGGCCCGGCTCGCGACGCAGCACGCGCTGGCGGTGGCCAAGGCGCTGACACCGGCCTGGGAGGACTCCTGGCGCCAGTTCGGAGAGGAGCACGGGCTGTCCTACGAGCCGCCGAATCGCCTCACCGGGGAGATCCGAGGGCGTCGCGTCGCGCTCGAGTTCGACGAGATGGCGTTCCAGACGACCGCCTCGACGCCCCTCGATCACGCCTTTACGGGCTCTCTCACTGGAACGGCAAAGGGCGGCCTCGACCTGGCGGATCCGGTGCTCGATGGGCAGATCGCGGCGGATTTCCCTGCAGACGGCGTCCAGGAGCGAATCTGCCGAGACGAGGTCCGCGGTCCTCTCCTGTCGATTCTCCGCGGTCGCCCACTCTCCCGTGTCGGGCCCGCCCTGGTCGTCGCGATCGAGCCCGGCCGCGTCTTCGAACCGGGGGCGCTGTTGTCCGATCTGGTCGATTTGGCCGAGGTTCTGTGAGGACCTGTGGGCGCGACGCTCGCCCCATGGGAAGGAAGACGAGCTAATCAGCATGGACCTGTTTCCTGGGTCCACTCCACTGTTTGTGGAAGGAGATCGCGTCATGATCTCTGCGTACCTTGGCGAACCTCTGCGGTGAACCTGGCGTTTCGCGCCTGCGATGGCGTGCCGGGCGAGCCATTGCGGTGGGCCTATGAGCGCTGGCTCACCGCTTGGCTGGCCTCGCTGGCACGCCTCAGCCCACCGCGGTGCGGAGCGTCGTCTCTGCCGTTCGAGCCACGTTATCCGGCACTATCCTCGACCAGGCCGTCGAGAAGGGCGGTCGGGTGACCACGGACTAGACCACCGCAGGGCGGAAATCGGAGACCCGTAGTGGTCCGACGCTTCTGGCGGCGCGATAGGCCCGTCTCCACCGCAGAGGTACGCAATGGTACGCAGAGCCGGGAACGGGACCGATGAG
>Ga0315336_1003185_pt1 | contig 22595 bp, 18 predicted proteins | sample ASW5metaG_FD_204512 | JGI IMG/M metagenome (GOLD analysis project Ga0315336, IMG submission 204512) | Ammonia-oxidizing marine archaeal communities from Monterey Bay, California, United States - ASW #5 | ecosystem: Environmental > Aquatic > Marine > Intertidal zone | place: USA: California... | reverse complement strand
CTCGTTGCCAGCGATCAAATACCTCGGCCAGCTCCGCTGCCGTGTAGCCTCGCCGCCTCTTCTTCTGTTTCCTCTGCATCCACTTCTCCTTTCGGTGAAGTGTTGCATCCATCCATTGAGACCACCAAGGAAACGGCCACTCGAACGAAGACTCCACGCCGCGCCGTGTCTTCCTATGGACCGCGATGATCGGGGCTCTGACCGCCGCGTACGGATTCATCACGGCCGCGGCTGTGAGCTTCACCTTTCCGCGTCGCGCGAGCGGTCCGGCACAGCGCATCTTCATCGGCTTCACGCATGAATTGGGCATCGGCGAAAGCAAGTCGGTGCTACTCCCCTCGGGCGATCAATTGATCGTTTCGAACACGGGCAGCCTCGACCCGGGAAGCGGCAGCGCGATCATCGGATTCTCGAATCAATGTCCGCATCTCGGATGCAAGGTGCATTGGGAGTCACAGGAACAGCGATTCTTCTGCCCCTGCCATCAGGGCGTGTTCAACCCGACCGGGATCGCGGTCTCAGGCCCCCCGGCCCAAGCCAACCAGAAGCTCCGCGCCTACACGATTGAGCTAAACGGCAACTCGATGTACGCCGTTGTGGAGGAAGGCTGATGGCAAGCCGGGCAAGTCGAGCCAGCGAATGTCTGAACTCCCGTTTCCAGCTCGACACGGAGTTGTTGCGTGCCGCGGGAAGCGAGCCCATCCCGGGACACTTGCATCGCTGGTGGTGGTGCATTGGGGGAACCCCCGCGTACCTGTTCATCGTTCAGGTCATCACCGGAATCCTGCTGACGTTCTACTACGTTCCGAGCCCCGAGTTCGCCTACGAAAGCGTCACCGCCATCACAACCGAGGTGCGCTTCGGGTGGTTCATCCGCAGCATCCACCGCTGGTCATCCCACTTGATGATCGTCGCCGTGCTGCTGTACATGATGCGTGTGTTTTTCACCGGAGCCTACCGCAAACCGCGTGAATTGAATTGGCTGGTCGGATGCGGCATTCTGCTGACCAAGCTGGGCACGGGGTTCACGGGTTATTCGCTGATCTGGGAGCAACTTTCCTACTGGGGCGCAACGGTGGCCGGAAACATCCTGGCCGCGGTTCCCTTCATGGGCGAGGACTTGGCAAGCTTCTTGCGCGGCGGTCCCACGGTTGGGCAAAGCATGCTCACCCGCCTGTTCGTGTTCCATATCGGGGCGCTGCCGACCGTACTTGTCGGTTTGATCGCGATCCACATCTTCCTGGTGCGATCGCCTGGTGTCTCTGAGATGGGTTCACCCGCGAGCCCTGACGCCAAGACTTTCCCCTTCTTCCCGGACCATCTACTGACAGAGATCGCCCTGGCGCTGTTTCTGATATTCCTGCTGACCACCTTGTCGTTGATTTTCCCGGCCGGCCTCGAGGGGAAGGCGGACCCACTGACCACGCCCGCGCATATTAAGCCCGAGTGGTACTTCTTCTGGGCCTTCCGCTGGCTGAAGTTGATGTCGGACCGCGCGGCCGTGATCACGCAGGGCCTCTTCGTGGGAATCATTATGGCCTGGCCGTTCATTGATGGATGGATTCGCAAACGCCGCCCTGATAGCGAACTCAGCATCGCGTTCGGCGCGGCGGGAATGACGTTGCTGCTTGTCTTGACGGTTTGGGAAGCGCTGTATCTGTTGCACTGACGGAGTGATCCTGTGAACTTAGATCAAAAGCAAATAATCATCATCGGACTCGCGCTCTTTTTCATGACCGCGCTGTTGATCGTCGCCTGGGTCGAGAGAGGACGGCAACGCGTCGTACATGCGCCGGACGCCGTCGTCACCGCCGAAAACAACGACTGCGTGGACTGCCACCGGGTCAAGTCGCCGGGCATCGTTGGGCAATGGGAGATCAGTACCCACGCCGAGTCGGGCATTGGCTGCTTGCAGTGTCACAAGGCGAATGCGGGCGACCTTGATGGCTACGACCACGAAGGCTCCTTCATCGCAACCATCGTTTCTCCCAAAGACTGCACCGAGTGTCATGAGAAAGAGACAGCCGAGTTCGAGGCGAGCCATCACGCCAACGCCGGACAGATACTCGGAAGCCTCGATAACGTGCTCGCCGAAGTGGTCGAGGGTTTTACACGCTTTGACAACGACGGCAACAAACTCGAAGCATCCGCGGCGGCGGTCAGCGGCTGCTTGCAGTGCCACGGGTCGGAGATCAAGGTCCTGGCCGACGGTAAGCTCGATCCGGCGACATGGCCCAATACGGGAATCGGGAGACTGAACCCCGATGGCTCACGCGGCTCGTGTTCGGCCTGCCATCTACGGCACAACTTCTCGCGAGCCCAGGCGCGCGCGCCGGAGAACTGTGGGCGTTGTCACCTGGGGCCCGATCATCCGCAGCTCGAGGTCTACCAGGAGTCGAAGCACGGTATCGCCTTCGAGGCGAACCGTGCTCGCTTTGAACTCATGATGGAAGAGAAGCATTGGATCCCCGGCGTCGATTTCTAGCAGGGTCCAACCTGCACGACATGCCACATGAGCAAGACTAGGAACCTGCCTCTCACACACGATGTCGGCGAGCGTATTTCATGGACGTTGCGCCCTCCTGTTTCCGAGAAGATCGATGCCGCTGCTCTCAAGCAGGGCAAGCAGGTGAAGAGTTGGCAGGACCGCCGCAGCGACATGCGCGATGTGTGTGAGAGTTGCCACGGCCCGGAATGGGTCTCCAACTGGTATACGCAATACGACAATCTCGTCAATCTCTACAACGACAAATTCGGGCGGCCTTCGACCGAACTCTATAAGTTGGCCCGCTCCAGTGGACTGCTGACGGGAACCGCGTTCGACGAAGAACTCGAATTCACCTACTTCTTCCTTTGGCACCACGAAGGACGCCGCGCCCGGCACGGCGCCGCCATGATGGGCCCGGACTATACCCAGTGGCACGGAATGTTCGAAGTAGCGCATCGCTTCTACATGGAGTTTGTGCCTCAGCTCCGGGAGCTGATCGATCACAATCGAGCCGGCTCCAAAGCCGGTGCGGCCCGCCAGTTGCAAGCCAAACTTGATGAGGTACTCAACTCCGATCACCACAAGTGGTTCATCGGCAAGATGAGCGCGGGCGAATTGGCCGCGCGCAAAGCAGCATCGTCTGAGTTCAACAAGAGGTACGCGCAGTAATGCCGATTTCAGGTCTATTGTTGACATGCGAGCCCGAGCGCGTGGCCGAGGTCAGCGAATCCGTCAACGGACGAGCACAGTCGGAAGTCCGAGAAGTGCGCGACAGCACATTGGTCGTGGTAACCGATACCGAAACGATGCGTGACGACCGCCGCGAGGTCGAATCGTTGGAGGCCATCGACGGCGTGATCGCGGCTCACGTGGTGTTCTCAAACGTTGAGGACTTGGCCGAACACTCGCGGAACGAAATGAGGACGTCATGACGAAGAGTCGCCGCGAGTTCGTCAAGAACATGGCCGCCGCATGGTCCGTAACCGTCTTGGGTTCCCTGCTACAGCAGTGATGTGCCGACGATTCGCCCGACATCCTCAGCGACGCCGGTGTCGAGTGGAGCAAGGCGCCCTGCCGGTTCTGCGGAACGGGCTGTGGCGTGATGGTCGGAGTGCGCGACGGCAAAGTGGTCGCGGTCGCGGGCGACAAGCAGAACCCCGTGAATCTCGGCCTACTGTGCGTCAAGGGCTATCACCTGCCGGGAATCCTCTACGGCCAGGACCGCCTGAAGAAGCCGCTCATCCGCGAGAACGGTTCCGAGAAGGAAGCCTCCATGGATGAGGCGCTCGACTACGTTGCGGCGCGCTTCAGCAAGATTGTCGAGGAGCACGGCAAGGAACCCATCGCGGTCTACGGTTCGGGCCAGTGGACGATTCAAGACGGTTACGCGGCATCGAAGTGGATGCGCGCCGGAGTCGGCAACAACAACGTCGAAGCCAACGCCCGCCTGTGCATGGCGAGCGCCGTCACGGGATTTCTCACGACCTTCGGCAAAGACGAGCCAATGGGCTGCTACGACGACTTTGAACAGGGCGATGTCTTTGTCTTCTAGGGCAACAACATGGCCGAGATGCACCCGGTTCTGTTCAGCCGTATCTCAGCCCGAAAAGAAGCTGTACCCGCGGTCAAGCTGATCGATATCGGCACACGACGCACCCGAACAACGGAAGCGTCGGACATGTACCTCGAGTTCCGTCCAAACTCCGACCTCGCCATCGCTGACGCCATCGCGCGCGAAGTTATCGAGCAGGGTTGGGTCAACGAGAACTTTGTCTCAAAGCATTGCCTCTTCAAGAAAGCGTCCGAGGATATCGGCTACGGGCTGCGTGACGAATCACCGAAGCATAACCCGCTTGCCGACGAACAGATCTCGCTCGAAGAGTACAAGTGTTTTCTGACGAAGTATACGCCGGAGTACGCCGCTGAAGTGTCGGGCGTTCCCGCACAACAGATTTGCGACCTTGCCAAACTCTACGGCGATCCCGGCAAGCAGGTCGTCAGCCTGTGGTGCATGGGCATGAACCAGCATACGCGGGGCACATGGATCAACAACTTGATCTATAACCTGCACTTGCTGACCGGCAAGATATCTCAGCCCGGCAACAGCCCGTTCTCGCTCACAGGTCAGCCGTCCGCTTGCGGCACCGTGCACGAGGTCGGCACACTGACCCAGGCGCTCCCCGGCGGCCGCCGCGTCGACCGGCCCGAACACCGCGAGTTCGCCGCCAAGGTCTGGGATGTACCCGTCGAGTCCCTAGCGGACAAGCCCTCGATGCATACCATTGCGATGTTCAGGAACCTCGCGACGGGCAAGCTGAAGGGCATCATCATTCAGGTCACCAATCCGATGGTGACGCTGCCTGATTTGAACTTTTTCAACAAGGGAATCGCCGAGCACAAGCCGTTCATCGTCGTCTGCGACGTCTATCCCACGCCAACCACCGAGATTGCCGACGTCGTACTTCCCGGGGCGATGTGGGTCGAGCGTGAAGGCTGCTTCGGAAATAGTGAGCGGCGCACTCAGCAGTGGGATCAACTTGTTGATCCGCCTGGCGAGGCGATGGCCGACTCCGATATCACGGTCGAGATCGCCAAACGCATGGGCCACGGGAAGTTGTTCCCCTGGGAGTCGTCGCAAGAGCAAGCGCGAGGCCTCTACGAGGAATACAGAGAGTTCACACTGGGGGTAGGTAAAGACGTAGCCACGTACGACGATCTGAAGCGCGCCCGCGGCATGCGGTGGCCGGTGGTTGACGGCAAATAGACACGCTGGCGCTATCGAGAAGGCTCGGACCCCTATGTGCCCAAGGGCGCCGGTTTTGCCTTCTATGGGAACCACAGTCTGGGAGACAAGGCGGTCGTCTGGCAACGGCCTTACCAACCGCCACCCGAGGAACCTGATTCGGAATATCCTTTCTGGCTTTCGACCGGCCGAGTGCTCGAACATTGGCACACCGGTTCGATGACCCAACGTGTTCCCCAACTGCATCAGGCCGTGCCCGAAGCATTTGTCGAGCTCAATCGAGAAGATGCCCGTGAACTGGGCATGAGCGACGGATCTCGGGTGAAGCTCGTATCCCGCCGCGGCGAGCTAACGCTGAAAGTCTCCGTGCGGGGCCGCGGCGAGCCACCGCCTGGCAGCGTGTTCGTCCCGTTCTTCGATGAAGCGTATCTGATCAACCTTCTCACTCTCGATGCACACTGCCCGATTTCGAAGCAACCGGACTACAAGAAATGCGCTGTACACTTGGAAAAAGCCTGATGTGGTCTCAAGGCATCGGTCTTGCGATGGTCGCAATACTGCTGTCTGCATGCGGACCCGGCCAGGCGCAAAGTGACCTGAACAACCCTGAGCGATGGGAGTCCAGGGACGAGCTCCTCTCAAGCCGCAAAGAGCTGCGAGCCTATGATGGCGCTCCCCCCGTCATCCCCCATTCCGTCACGGACTTGGGCCGCAACAACTGCGCGGGCTGTCACACACCCGGAGCATCCGATACGGTCACCATAGGCCCAGCCCGTTCGCATCCGGCCTGGGAAAACTGCACGCAATGTCACGTCGAACGGCAAACGGCCGGCAGCTTTCGAGCATCGACGTTTGAACCGCTCTGGTGGCCGGCCGCCGGAACGCGTCAAAGAGAAATCGCTCCGCCGACCATACCCCACCGCATCCAGAACCGCGAGAACTGCGCGGTCTGTCACATCGGCGAGCATGCTCCCGCGGTCCTTCGCGCCGGACATGGCATGCGCCCCAACTGTAGCCAATGTCACGTCCCGGCCGGTGCCGGCGGCGTATCCAGGTGAATCCGGGCAAAACTACCGATCCCGTCCTGCAAAGCGGCGGCAATCTGCTTCAACGGTAGATCCAATTGGATTGCGAGATTCCTCGCTCGGCCTCTCGTTGAAATCGGCGGACTGCCTTCCCTCGATCGATCTGGTATATTCTCTTCACCGCGACTCTCCTTTCTCCTACAAACAACTTCACGCCGAGGCTACTTCAGCCTCGATCGGACGGTCGCTGCTTTCTACGATTTTGCGGACACCCTCTCTTTGAGGCGAGGGAACCCGATGACACATTCCATGGAACAAACAGCCCAAGGTTTCTTTGAGGCCTGCGAGGCCGGCAAGGGCTGGGACGCTTGCGCGCCCTACTGCAAGGCAGACGCATCGTTCTCGGCCCAAGCCGAGCCCCTGGCCGACGTTAAGACTCTTGAGGCCTATGCCGATTCGATGAAAGGTCTGGTTGGAATTATGCCCGACGCTAGCTACGACCTCAAGTCGTGGGCCGTCGACGCCGAACGCAACAATGTGTCGGCCTACGCGGTCTTTTCGGCAACGCATACCGGCGAGGAGGGCCGTGTCCGCCTACCGGCAAGAGCGCCAAGGCCGACTACGTGTACGTCATGTTCTTCGAGGACGACAAGATCAGCCACATGACCAAGATTTGGCACTCGGGGATCACAATGCAGCAGCTTGGTTGGGTGTAGCGCCATTTCGGCTGATGGCCAACGTTCGCGTACACAGTCGTAGGGTCCTGGCGGCGATTTCATACTGGGAGAAGACTTGTCCTAGCGATTCTAGTGAGAGTCGGATCGACTGGTTGCGATTACCCTAACGGCAAGGATCGCTCGCGCGGCCGTCTCGGGTTACCATACTCTTTGGGGACCAACGGGACCAAGGCGATGCCAGCCAGAAGGGCCCCACTCGCACAGCCGATATGACTTCACAGACTCGTCAGTGTCGATTACAAACTGCTTGCGCCCTCGCTTTGACCGCGCTCGTTGGAGTGGTGTGGTTAGCGCGGCCCATGACAGCACAGGCGGCAGACGGCGCGCCCACCGCGCTGGAAACGTCGTTCGAGCGGGATGCAAAGCCTTTCCTGGCGCAGAACTGCGTTCCCTGCCACAACGAGGACACCAGGATTTCCGGCGTCCGCGTCGACCACCTGGACGCGACGCTCGACGACCGGCATCTTCGATTGTGGGAAGTCGTCCGAAAAAGAATCATCGATGAAACCATGCCGCCGAAAGGCACGCCGCAACCGACTGGTTCCGAGCGCCAACGCACGGCGGAGTGGATCGCCGAAGCGTTGGATATTGCCCGCTCGCGTCCCACGCCAAGAAACGGCATCGTGCGGCGCCTCACGGTCTCGCAGTACCGCAATACTCTGCGCGAGCTGTTGCTGCTGGAAGACGACCTGACCGACGCTCTTCCACCGGACGCCATCTCTAAAGATGGGTTTGTCAACAACGCGGAAACCCTGCAACTGTCACCGTTGCTGATGGAAGCGTACTTTGAAATCGCCGAAGAGGCGCTCGACCGATCGATCGTCAACCCGGACTCGAAGCCCTCGATCCAGAACTTCCGTGTCGATCTGGGCGCGTCGACCAATCCCGAACCGTATCCGGGCCAACTCATTCTTGGCGCCGGCAGCCGCCTGCTCGATAGCCAAGACTACGAGGTAACGCAACTCACGCCCAGCAAGCCATTCGCGTTCGAGCCGATCCGCATGCGAACCAAGTATCGGTTCATCGAAGGCTACCAGGGGAATGCGACGGTCCGCGGCTGGCGAGACTTCGACAGCATCTACCACGCGGTCTTTGCCGACATGCGCGGCAGCGCGGGCTACCCCAAGGGACTCCCTTACAGCACGGTTCCCGAGGGCCTACTGCTGCGGCCCGCCATTCCCAGCGACGAGATTTTCCAGAGTGATGGCACCTACGGCCCAAGGGCGAACTTTAAGATTTCGCTGCGTGAACTGCCCGACCATGGACGGTTTCGCGTCACCGTCACAGCGGCGAAGTATAACGACGGCCTGCTGCTCGATCCAGACGATTCCGCCCAGACCGGTGAGGACCCGGACGCCATCGTGAGCCACAATCCGACAACGCCGCGGTCCGTCGCGATTCAGAAGGCCGGCATTTACCAGATCGATATCCACGAAGCGACCCGCGGCGAGCCGACAGCCCCGGATTCGTCCCGGCTCAGCGACGGGCTGGCCGGATCATGGACTTTCGACAGCGATACGGAAGGTTCCATGGAGGGAGCGGCACCGCTCGTCGATTCGCCCTTCGGCAAGGCTGTGTCACTTGACGGCGGCTACGGATCGCTGACGGTCGCTCGTAGCGATGCCATGAACGTCGCTGAGGGTGATTTCACTGTGGCCGCTTGGATCCATCCAAAGCAGTTGAAGCGAGCGGGCATCGTTGGGCTCGGAGCCCACGAATCAAAGCATGGCTGGTACCTGGAAACGATCGGCAACAAAGGGGCTCTGCAACTACAAACGGCCGGACCTGACAACGAACCCAATGGGGCCGTGACCTCTCCCGCGGAAGTCATTCGCGTCGACGCCTGGCAGCATGTCGCCGCTATTGTGAGACGAACCGGCGAAACCCGTCTCTACGTCAACGGCTACGCCGTCGCGAAAGGGGAGATCGGCCCAGCCAACCTCGACAATCCCGAGATTAATCTTCACCTCGGAAGCGTACCCGAAGCCCAGCAGTTAAAAGGCGAGTTGGACGAAGTGCGCATCTACACACGGGCTCTCGATGAAGCCGAGATTCAAGGGTTGGTCGAACCTGGACGGGAACTTGCCCAGCCGCCTCCCGAGAAGCCCCAGGAGGTGACGCTGATGCTTGGCGGCCGCGAGTTCTCGGGCGCATTGGAGCAGCCGGCATTCCTGGCCGCAAGGCTCGAAGCAGGGGCGCTGCCGATCGAAGCGCGGCACACCGGCGTGAAGGACTTGGACCGCATCGTCTTGACTCCACTCCCAGCCGAGCACGAAGCCTCACGACGTTTTCTCGCGTTTGAAAAGCGATTCCCACGGCTCGGAGTGCACCTAGGGCTTCGCCGCGATTGCGGCAGTACGTTCGCTCCCGTCGAGACGCCGCGGACCGTGGAGAGTGAGCAGCTGGCGCGGTTTGTATTCGAAGGGGCAATCAGCGACTACCCCAGCCCCGATGTCGAAAATAACAACGTCAACTACCTGGCGGGCATTCGCGAAATCGGCGTTCGTAGCGAGTACACCGACGGCCGCGACATGCCGCGATTAGTGGTCCGGTCGATTGAATTCGAGGGGCCTCTCTACGACACGTGGCCGCCAGCGTCGCATCAAAGCATCTTCGTCGATTTCGACCGCAAATCCGATTCACCGGCCTATGCGCGAGAGATCATCCGCCAATTTCCAACCCGCGCCTACCGCCGTCCAATCACCGCCAGGGAAGAGTCCACTCTGATGGCGGTATTCAAGGAGTCACTCAGCGCCGGTAGCGGTTTCCAAAGAAGTGTCAAGGATGCGCTGCTAGTCACGCTGACGTCGCCGCAGTTCCTATTTATAGTCGAGGCCAGCAGTACGCCCGAGCCTGAGCCCATCGATGACCGCGAACTGGCCTCCAAGCTCTCGTACTTTCTGTGGAACGAACCGCCGGATCCCACCACGTTGCAACTGGCTGACAGTGGTGCGCTTCGGAAACAACTGGACTCGGAAGTAGCGCGGATGATCGGCGATCCGCGTTTCTCCCAGTTCGTGGATCAATTCACGTCCCACTGGCTCAGTCTCGAAAAGTTCGATGTCCTAGAACCGGATCGTGAGAAGTTCCCGAACCTGACGCGCGATGCTCGCGTGCAGTTGCGTCGGGAGCCGGTCGAGTTCGTGCAGTACTTGATCCGAAACGATCTGCCAGTACGCAATCTCATTGATTCCGATTTCGTTGTCGCCAATGAAGTCGTCGCCAGCTACTACAATCTCGGCGACAAGACCGATAGCGGCTTCAAGTTCGTACCGATTCACCATGGCCGGCCGGAACTTGGCGGCGTGCTCACGCAGGCCGCCATCATGGCAGGGCTATCGGACGGCCGGGAATCAAACCCGGTGAAGCGTGGAGCGTGGCTGGCGCGGAAGATCATCGCCGAGCCGCCCGACGATCCTCCGCCCAACGTGCCCGATCTGGATTCGAGTACCGAAGGCCTGTCGCTGCGTGAACGGCTCGAGCAGCATCGCAGTTTACCCGGTTGCATGCAGTGTCATACGAAAATCGACCCCTGGGGCGTGGCGCTCGAAGAGTTCGATGCCGGCGGCCGACTGAAGCCGCAACCCGCTGACGCGCGGTCAACGCTCCCCGATGGAACAGATGTATCAGGCATCCACGACCTGAAGCGATACCTCAGTGAAGATCGCATCGATCAGATAGCGTTCAGTGTTCTCAAGCACCTTATGACATATGCGAACGGCCGCAGCCTCTCGTACAACGAACTCAAGAACCTGAAGGAAGATGGACGCGAATTAAGGGACGGCGGCTACCGCATGAAGGATATGATCCGCCACGTCGTCCATAGTAAACTATTCCTTGAGAAGTAGGAGAAGACCGCAACCCGATGACGACTCCACTCAAGCTAGACCGCCGCGCTTTCCTAAGAGGTGTCGGAGATGTCGCACTGGCCTTGCCGGTCCTCGACGCCATGGGCGCCGAAGTAACCGATCAGGCTCCGCGCCGTTTCTGCGCGCTCTACACCGCGAACGGCATGTCGCTTCCGAAATCCGAGAACCACATCGACGAGTGGAGTTGGTTTCCCACCTCCGAGCATGACGGCGAGTTCGCCTTCGGCAAGTCGACTGAGCCGCTAAGCCCCTTTCGCAAACAGCTCAGCTTTATGGGCGGGCTCTACCACCCGAGCGGACCCAAGTCCGACCCGCACACATGCTCGGACATGTGGCTCACCGGTGCGCCCCTCTACAACCCGAACCGAACGGTCTACAACTCTGTCGGGCTCGACCAGGTCGTCGCGCTGCACACCAAGCAATATTGCAGGCAACCGTCGTTGGTCCTGTCGATCGATGCCGGCACGGGCTTCCTTTCGCGAACAGGCACAATCGCCTACAGCATTGAAGGACGACCGATCCCAGCGGAAAACAACCCGCGCCGGATATTCAATCGCTTGTTCCGCGGCGATCGCGCTTCGCTCGAATCACAACGTGACAGCCTGCGGCGGCGCATCAAGCTGGTCGACGCCGTGGCAGAGAGTGCGCAGTCCCTCGATCAACAGCTCGGCAAATCGGACCGCGTGCAGATGGACGAGTACCTAACGTCCTTGAACGAAGTCGAATCGCGGCTCATCGCATCCGAACAGTGGATCGACATCCCGCTCAAAAAGCAGGACTATTCGCACCTAGACCTCGATGCCACGTCCGAGGGTGAGCCCTTTGAATACTACCGCACGATGTTCGATCTGATCGCGTTGGCGTTCGATGCGGACATCACGCGCTCGGTCGCCTTCATGCTCAATCGCGAGGACGGCATGGGCATTTCCGACACGTTCCCACTCAAGCTGGGCCTGTCGAAGACGCACCACCTGCTCTCGCACGCCACCGACAAAGACGGGCAGTTGCACTTCGCCAAATACGATTTATTCTTGAGCCAACAGCTAGCGCACTTTTTCGGGCAGCTTCAGGGCTATCAGGATCACAACGGCAGTGTGCTCGACAACACGATCGTGCTATTCGGAAGCGGTGCGAGTACGACGCATCACTCCCGCAATCTACCGACGCTCGTTGCCGGCGGAGCCAACATGGGCCTCGCGCATGGCGGCTACTGGCGCAACGGCGAGACGCGCATGTCGAACATGTACCTCAGTATCCTCCGCTCGCTCGGCATCGAAGAAAAATCCTTCTCCGACAGCACCACCACCCTCAGCGATTCGATCTTCAAACGCGTCTAGCTGATTCCGGCAACGGGTCTTCCAGCGCTGCTCTTCTTGTACTTGTTGTATTCTTGCTGGTATGCGAGGGCAGACTGTGCGAAACGTTGCCCGGGTTGTCGCGGTTCTTCTGGCCTATGCCGGAGTCCCGGCGTTCGGGGGCAATGGATGGGTCGCGATCGAGTTCGAGCCGCCGGGAATCGTACTCCAGGGCACGGGCGCCTCGCAGAAGTATATCGTCACGGCTCGTGACGACCGGGCACACAGAGCGGACGTAAGCCACTCGTGCCGTCTGATCTCTTCCGATCCCAAAGTAGTAACCGTTGATCCCGACACCGGGATCATCATCGGACACGCACCTGGCCGCGCAACGATTGAGATTTCTTTTGGGGATCTCAACAGGTCGGTACCGATCGAAGTACGGAATCAATCACGTGAGATGACGGTGAGTTTTTCGCGCGATGTGATGTCCATCCTCACAACCAAGGGCTGCAATGGTTCGGCCTGTCATGGCTCGCCCGCCGGCCAGAGCGGATTCAAGCTTTCGCTGTTCGGGTACGATGTCGCCGCCGATCACAAGATGGTGGTCGCCGAGCATGATGGCCGCCGGGTAAATTTCGACAGCCCCGAAGAATCGCTTTTCTTACAGAAACCCTCGTTTGAAGTCGCGCATGGCGGCGGGCAGTTGATGACGGCGGAATCAGACGCTTACAAAACGCTCTTTACTTGGCTTGAGCAGCGAGCCCCGCTCGATAGCGACGGACCCCGCATGGAGCGCCTCGAAATATATCCGCGCGAGCGGATACTGATCGGTTTCGAACGGCGGCAGCCGCTCGTCGTGATCGGGCGCTTCTCCGACGGCTCCACCCGCGACATGAGTACCGAGGTGCGCTATTCGGTGGGTGACGAAACGGTCGTCTCGTCTCCGGACGCGGCAGGGACGGTAACAGCGGTAGGGCGAGGGCTAACGACCGTCATGGCCCGCGCCATGGGCAAAGTCGCAACATCACAGATGGTCGTGATCGATGCCTCCTCCGGCATGGAGTACATCGAGACGCCCGAGAACAACTTCATCGACCGCCGCATCTTCACAAAACTACGGCAGGTAAACATCACCGCCTATCCCCTTACGCCCGACCGGATGTTCATCCGCCGTGTCTTCCTCGATGCCGTCGGACGGTTACCGACTCCCGGCGACCTTGAGGAGTTTCTCGACGATCCGAGGACCGACAAGCGGGGCCGGCTCATCGACCGTCTACTTGAGAGCCCGGACTATACAAATCACTGGCTGGTGAAGTTCGAAGATTGGTTCCGCAACCACCAGTACAACTCGCAGGGCCGCACCAATGCCAGCTTCAAGAAGTGGATCAGGCTGATGGTCGAGGAAGCCTGGCCTTACGACGAGACCGTTCGCCGCCTGCTGACAAGTACCGGCGATACCACCGTCCGCCCGGCGGGCAACTTCTGGCACCCGGCGATGGATTTCATGCTGCGGACATTCGAGCCACGAAAGATCACGCCCACCGTCTCGCGGCTCTTTCTCGGCATAAAGCTCGACTGCGCCGAATGCCATAACCATCCCCTCGAGAATCTGACCCAAGACGATTTCTACGGTATGGCTGCATTCTTTGCGCGGCTCAAAGTCAAGCACGGCTACGGACAGTATCGCCGGGTCTGGTACAACGAACGGCGCGGCGAGCTACTGCATCCGGTCACAAAGGAACCGGTAGCACCCCGGTTCCTTGACGGCACGTCTCCGGATATTTCGGAGATGGCTGACCGCCGCGAGGCCCTCGCCGCTTGGATCACGAAGACGCAAAAACTTCAGTTCGCCCGGGCGACCGTGAATAAGGTATGGGCGGAGTACTTCGGCCGCGGGCTCGTTGATCCACCGGATGACTTTCGTTCGACAAACATGCCGACGCACCCGGACCTTCTCGATGAACTCGCGCGCCACTTCATCGACGGCGGATTCCGATTCAAGGAACTGCACCGGGTCATCCTCAATTCCCGCGCATACCAATTGAGTAGCCGCAATCCCTCCCCCGGCGGCGAACCCGACCCCTTGGGTGAAATGCTGTACGCTCGCTACGTTCCCCGCAAGCTGCCGGCCGAAGTGATGCTCGACTCGATTGTGCAAGTCACCGGCGTACCTCATCGATTCGGCAATTACCCACTCGGAACGTCACCGAAAGATGTTGTCGCGACGAATGGACCCGACTACTTCCTTACCGTGTTCGGCTTCCCGCGCCGCGACATCCTCGCGCCGCGCGACAAGAGCCCGTCGCTTAGCCAGGCGCTCCACATGATGAATAGTGGGACAATTCGTGACAAAGTAGAAGCGGAGCAGAACATACTGACGGAATTGCTCGACCAAGACCTCGACGATCAAACAATCGTCAGCCAAGTCTTTGAACGAGCCTTTGCGAGGGAGCCAACGCAAAGCCAGTGGGACTCGATCTCCCGATTCATCGCGGACGAGCAACAGGCCGGGAGAACCAGACGGCGCGCTCTGGAGAACATGCTGTGGGCGGTTCTGAACTCGAAGGAGTTTCAGTTAAACCAATGACGAAAGGTCTGTCGTGAAACGGGAAAACAGCTTGGACAGGACAAGTTTCCGCCGCCGTGATTTCCTGCGGCTCGGAACCGTGGCGTTCGGCCTCAACCTGCCGACGCTGTTAGGTGCCTCGGACAAAGGAGATACTTCGTGCATCATCTTCTTCCAGAACGGCGGCATGAGTCAGCTCGATGGGTTCGATCCGAAGCCGGACGCGCCGCTTGAGATTCGTGGGAACTTCGGCACGATCCCAACCGCTGTCCCTGGCGTGCACTTCACCGAACTGCTGCCGCGCTGCGCCAAGGCCCTCAACAAATACGCGCTGATTCGCTCTGTCTACTCCGACCAAGCCATCCACGAAAAAGCGAAGCAATATATCTACAGCGGTACGAAGCCGGGGAATGACCTCAAGCACCCTGTGTATGGGTCGGTCGTCGCGAAGGAACAGGGCGCGCGCAATGGCATGCCGCCCTTTGTGGTCATCCCGCGAAAGGACATCTCAGCCGAAGCGGGCTTTGTCGGTTCGGCTTACGATCCGTTCATCACGGGCGACCCGAATCAAAAGAACTTCTCGGTCAAGGATCTAACTTTGCCAACAGGAGTAGCCCTCGAAGAAGCGCAAGGGCGGGCAAAGCTGCTGTCGGCACTCGATGCCGAGCTGGAAGCTCTGGAGTCATCACCGCTCGTCGACAGCATGGATTACTTCTATCAGAAGGCGATCGATCTCGTATCGTCCCCCGTCGCTAAGAAGGCGTTCGACATCAGCCAGGAGTCCGACGCGTTGCGCGACAGCTATGGACGAAATACCGCGGGCCAAGGCGCACTGCTGGCGCGGCGACTCATCGAGTCAGGCGTGCGGCTCGTCACCGTATTCCACGGCGGATACGACACACATACCGACAACGAGAAGACCAACAAGAGGCTCTATCCGGTTTTCGACCAGGCCTTCGTGGCATTGCTTGATGACTTGCGGCAGAGAGGTCTGCTCGACACAACCCTCGTAATCGCGATGGGTGAATTCGGTAGGACGCCCAAGGTCAACTACTCGGCGGGCCGCGATCATTGGCCGGGTGTGTTCCCGGTGGCCATGGCGGGCGCGGGCATTCCGGGCGGGCAAGTCATCGGTAGCTCCGACGAACGAGCCGGGGAACCGAAAGATCGCCCGATCTCCATTGAAGATCTCGGCGCGACGATCTTCAAGAAACTCGGCATCGACTATACGAAGGACTATCACTCCAACGGACGTCCGGTCAAAATCAACAAAGACGGCACCCCCATCAAGGAGCTGTTTGTTTGACCGTCGGACGTCTGGTCACAACGGCGATCCTTCTGTTCCTCGTACCCTTTACGCTTGTCGGCTCCGACCTTCCGCAATCGGACCTTCCCCAACCTTGGATTGATCGCGTCATTCCACTCGGTGCTCGCTCGGGCTCGACGGTCACGGTCGAGTTGCATGGCAAACACCTCTCGAACATGACCGAAGTCCGCTTCGACACGACCGATCTGCGCTGGGTCCAGACGAAAGAGGCCGATTCAGGGCATGTTGTCGGGCTGGTCAAAGTGGCCCACAACGCCTCTTTGGGACCACACCGGTTACAGCTCTACTCGCAAGACGGGCCCTCGAATTCAAGGTTATTCAATGTCACGCAGTTTCCGGCCATGGCTGAAGCAGAACCCAACGACCGGCTTGACCAAGCGCAGCCGATCGAACTCACCCCGCGGATTCTCGATGGCTACATGCAAGGCCGCGTGGACATTGACACATACGCCTTCGAGGCACGCGCCGGTGAGCGCTGGGCCTTCGATGTACGTTCGATGGAGTACGGTTCGCACCTCGAGTGCGAGTTGATCCTGTTCGATGCCCAAGGCAACCGCGTTGCCTACAACGATGACCGCAACGACATCGATGAAACGCCGTTCATCGAATACACCTTCGCGGACAGCGGCGCTTACTACTTGCAGCTTGACCAATACCGCGGCCCTCAGAATGTCGATTGCGGGCGCAACTGTGGCTACATGTTGCGTATTTCTCAACTGCCGCTGATCGAGGCGGTTTCTCCCCTCGGCGCACGGCGCGGCGCGACAGCTCGCATCACGCTCGTGGGGTCGGCGCTCGACTCGGTCGAATCGGTTTATCTAATGCGGGTCCGGGGCGCGGAGAATTACCGCATGACTTATCCGTACACAATGCCGATCGACATTCGTGCCGACCCAGAACGATCCGCCGACATTCCGAGGATCACCGGCAACATCGTCAGCCGATCCGCTGGCCGGCTGAAAGCGAAGCTGGATATCCCATCGGATACCGCGACAGGTCTATGGCGGGTTTGGGCGACAGGGCCCGAGGGTTCCACTGACGGGCTGAGCTTCGAGATCGGCGACAGCCCCGAGTTTTCCGAAGCGGACAACCCACTCCTAGACTGGCGGCAAGGCGGAGTCATTATCAACGGCGCTCTTGAGTCGGAAGGAGAAGACGACGTCTACGAAATAGAAGCCGTTGCCGGCAAGCCCTTGCAGATCCTCACGCTGGCCGCACAGCTAGGCCTTCCTTACATCGACACTGTTCTCGAACTGTTCAACAGCGACGGCAAGCTCGTGGCCGAGCACGACGACGTCATGACCGGCCAGGGGACGGTGATCGGCAACCCTGACAGCAGCTTGTTCTACGTACCAGAGCGAGACGGCCTCTTGAAGCTTGTTGTGCGCGACCGTACCGGACGGGGTGGCCCCACGTTCCAGTACCGGCTCAAGATCAAGGGTGCCCGACCGGGTTTTCAATTACTGGTCGAACCCGAGAACTTCACGGTTCCAACGGGGAGTTCCACCGAACTTGCGGTCTTGCTGATTCGCCAGCCGGGATTCGAAGACGACGTAGAAGTTTGGGTAGATGGACTGCCCGGCCGGGGTGAAGCACTCTCAGGAAAGTTCCGAGCTGACCAGTTTTTCGGCCCCTCCGCCGACGGCGACAACGTCATCATCCCCGAGTTGAGATTTCGCATCAATGCGCCGCAATCTCTAACGCCCGGCCCCTACCCATTTCAGGTTCACGGCCGGGCGGGAGCCGGTGGCCCCGTAGTCGAAGCTCATACATCGCTCTGGGTCGGACCACCGCGCAAACGGAATGACATTCGCCGGCCCCTTCCCGCCATAGCGATGTATGTCGTCGAGCCTTTCGATGCTCGCCTTTCAACCGACATAAGAAGAATTGGGCTCGAACAGGGCGAAACGAAAGAGATCCAGATCGCCGCCGAGCACATCCCCGAAAACGCACAGCTACTGATCGCCAATGCGCCAAACGGCGTCGACTATCGGGTCATCTCCCGGAGCCCCAGCCAGATCGTCTTGGCGGTCGAGGCCGATGGGGAAAGCGAACCGAGTACAACAACCGTCAGCATCGAAGCTAAGGTGGGCGACCGCTGGGCGGCAACAGCGCCGCTAACCATGGTCATCTCCGCCAAGAAGGGTAGCCTCGCCGCATTCCGCTAGTCGTGCCCTCACCAGTGACGGTGGGGGGACAACAGTACCGATATCCTTAGTTGCATGGCCGGACCACAGCGAGCAATTAGAGGAGAAGGTTTTCGGTGGACACAATACCTCCTCCCATGCCTGGTTTGTTTGACGTGCCTCACCTTCGCACGGGCCGAAACCACGGCGATTCGCGCCGGGGCATTGTTCGATCCCGTGACAGGATCGCTTTCGCAAGACCAAGTAAGAGATGGACTAGAAATCGAGCGCCATGCGCTACCAAGGCGCGACCCAAACCGGCAACTTGATGCTGGTAGCCTGCGAAGCCTCGACGTTCACTGTCAGCACCTCACTCAACTCAATCAGTTCCGCGTCCACTTCCTTCACATCAAACGTGGCGAGCAACCGATAGTCGCCGGGCGGCAGACTGTCAAACTGGAAACGCCCCTCGGTGTCTGACCACACTTGCAGGACGGGGCTGCTGAGCGACCGGCGCGTCGCCACGGCAACCGGCCAGAGGAACACTGGCGTACCCGGTGACGGCCGGCTCTTCGCCACCACTTGCCCCGCAATCCGACCCGACTGATCGGATACCGTGATTCGGAACCTGAACGAGGACCGGGCGGGAATGAAGACCGGGTACCAGTCAGAAACGTTCTCATCTTCCGACCGGCGAGGTGCTCTACCGTAGAGCTGGACAATCGACCCCACGTACTGCCCCGGGGGCACGATCGCCCGGAACTCCCAGTGACCGGGCGCAAGCGTCGTCCGTGGTCCTTCGATTACGCGCGCTGGTTCTGTTTGCGAGAGGTCCTGGCGTTGCCCCAAGAGCTGTAGAGGAATATCGGCGGCGTCACCAGAGCCGGCCCGGCGCACCTCAATATCAAAGGTCGGCAACCGCTGGACTGGCACGTTGGCGGCCTCGGTGCTACGCCTCACAGAAAGCTCGATGAAGCCCGCGGCCGAGCCGTCTCGCAGCGTCGCGAAGACCTCATGATCGCCTGCGGCCACGCCCTCTAAACGGTATCCTCCCAGGCAGCTTGCGTCTGTACTGCGACGGCCTGTTTCCGATGACAACGTCACAATGACAGGTCCCGGCGTATGGCAAACCAATCAACCGCCAACCTCGAACAGCTACCCTGGCTCGGGCTCGATGTCGACGTCCCTTGTGTCGGTGTCCACGAGCACGCTGTACGGCAGGGCTTCCCGCAGTTCCCCGCCCCGCGGCGCAAACGTCGGCAGCCATTCGAAACCATCATCAAACGCGTGCGCCGCCGAACGAACCCAGTACTTGCCCACATCAAGACCCGCGATCATCCGATTCGGCCTTTCCGGCTAACCGCAACGGCAGCCGCGCGCGGTAGGCCACCACGGCAATGCCGGCCATCCCGACGCCGTTCTCGTCGAGCACTTGACCGGTCAGAGCCCCCTTGTGGCGCAGCCGCAGGCTCGTAACCAGCAGTGATGTGTCAGTAACCTCAACAGGCATAGCCCAGCCGGTCGGAAGCCGTTGTCCATCGGCCGCCGGGAAGAATCCGTCGCGCGCGGCTTGCAGAAGATAGAGTCCCGGCGACACGTCCGCGAACACAAACTGCCCCGCGTGTACCGCTCTGGTTTGGAGCGCCCGACCTCGCGCGCCGCCGGGTTGCGGCACGGGGTCCAGACGGACCAGCGTCCGCGCAATCGGCCGGCTCGACGCATGTTCGAGCACAACACCCTTGATCGTCCCGGCCTGGGCCGAAACAGCGAAAGCTAGTACAGCAATAACGATACGCATACGGAACCCGGCAACTCTATGACGGTCGACTCCCCCCGCCCGTGGATACTTTGTCGCGCCACCCGGCAGCAGTGTTGCTACTCGACCCCCGGCGCGATAGCATGTGCGCGGGGCACAACTGCCCCCTGGGAGGTATTCGATGCACTGGCGCTTTGGAATCGTTGTCGCCGTTTTGGGTTTGGGGGCTTTGGCTGTCGCGGAAACGTCGGACCTGGGCTACCGCGTGGATGCTGACTGGCCAAGCCTCCCGCCGGGAACCCACTTCGCCGAAGTCTCGGCCGCCGCCGTCGACAAAGCGGGCAACGTCTACGTCTTCCATCGCGGCGAGCAGCCCATCATGCTCTTCAGCCCCGAGGGCAAGCTGCTGCGGTCCTTCGGTAAGGGCCTCTTCACCAACGCGCACGGGCTGCGCATCGACCCGGACGGCAACCTCTGGGCCGCCGACTCCGGGTCCCACATCGTCATCAAGCTCAGCCCGCAAGGCCGCGTTCTGTTGGTGCTCGGACGCCGCAACCAGCCCGCTCTCGCCCGCGAGCGCTTCGACCGACCGACCGATGTCGCATTCGCGGCCAATGGCGACATCTACGTTGCGGACGGCTACGGCAACTCACGCGTCGTCAAATACAGCAAGGACGGCGACTACCTGCTGGAGTGGGGCAAGAGAGGCGTCGGTGAAAGCGAATTCAACATTCCGCACGCGATCATTACCGACCCCGCCGGCCGCGTCTACGTCGCCGATCGCGAGAACTTCCGCATCCAAATCTTCGATGCCGACGGTAAGTTCATCGAGCAGTGGACCCACGTCGGCTCTCCCTTCGGCCTCGACCGCACCTCCGACGGCTCGCTCTTCATGGCCGATGGCTATAACGACCACATCCTCAAGCTCAGCCCGGACGGTAAGATCCTAGGCTCCATCGGCCGCCACGGCCGTGCCCCCGGCCGCTTCGACGTCGTCCATCATCTTGCCGTTGGTCCTCTCGGCGCCGTCTACGCCGCCGAGATCGTCACCCTCCGCGTCCAGAAGTTCACCGGACCGTGAACAGGCGATTGTTATCCCCTAGCGCAGCGGAAGCTTCACCGGCTTGCCGCTCGTAGCCGAGCGGTCGGCAGCGATACAGATTTCATGTGTCTTCACCGCGTCGGCCACGTTGCAGTGCGACTCTTTGCCTTGCTGGATGCAGCCGACAAAGTGATCGAGTTCGCCTTGGAAGGGGTGATGCTCGACGTCGCCGCTCGAGGGCAGCACCGTGGGAATCTCAGCCCAGTCTGTCTGTCCGGGCCAGTTCGTCGTGAACACCTGGTTGTCGCGAATCGTCCCCTGATCGCCGAACAGCATCACCCGGTAGACGTAGGGCATCTGCGCCTCCAGCGAACAGCCCACCTTGCCGACAGCGCCTCCGGCGAACTTGACCATCGTCACAATATTGGGGTCGAAGTCAAAGCGCAGTGGATTCTTCTTGCTGCAGGAAGAGTACGCCGAGACTTCAACCGCCTCGTCCTGCATGAACCAGCGCAGCCCATCGACGGCGTGGCAGCCCGCCGCGAGGAGCGCTCCGCCCCCGAGTTCCTTCTTGTTATGCCAGCGGTGCAGGCGGGTCCGCACGTCGATCGCATGCATGTAATCGACTTCGGCGTAGAAGAGCTTCCCGATCAGCTTCTTGCTGAGCATGGCGCGGATATTGTCGAACATGGGATTCCAGCGCAAGACGAAGCTAGCGACCGTCTTGACGCCCGCCGCTGTGACGGCCTTGTCGAGTTTCCGCAGGCTGGGCAAGTCGATGGCGACCGGTTTTTCGACGATGACGTGCTTGCCGGCACGCGCCGCGGCAATGCCCTGCCCGGCGTGCAGAAAGTTCGGCGTACAAAGAACGACGACGTCGACGTCGTCTTGAGCGAGCAAATCTTTGAGGTCCGTCGTGACGCGGCAGTTCGTCAGGCCATACTCGCGGATCTTCGATTCCGCGCGCGCCGGCGTGCGGCTGCAAAGGCCCGTCACCTCACAGTGCGGATTCCCCAGCACGGCCTTGATATATTCCCCGGAAACCCAGCCCGTGCCAACGATTCCGATCCCGAGACTCTTCGTATTCTTCATAGCCTGTATATGTTAGCTCGCAACAAGGTTTGGCCCGCGAGGGGTTGCCGGAGGCGATCACGAAGGCGGTCAAGCGGGATGAACCCACTGGAGGTCCGCGGACGTGGCAGGCCGCGAAAGATCTCAACTTGCGGGTCTGCCGTGCGCGCCGCGGCAACAGCGTAATTGGGGCTGTCCCATTTCTCCCCCATTTCCCCCATTGCCAGGGGTGGAGGGATTTGGTGGTGGGCCCGCTCCTTAACAGTCGTGGCTCTGTTGCTTCTGGCGTGAGGCGATTGGATGCACGTAGGGTGTGCGGTGTGAGTGCGCGTCAGGGTTTGGCAGGTTTTGGCAGGCTGTGCTGGTTTGTTTTACCGCTCCCTTACGGTCACGGCTCGGGTTTTTGCTGCTTTCGGTGGCGGGTGCCTGGGCTCCGACGTGGGTTAGGCTGCGGTTTCGTCGGAGGCGATGTCCCCTGGCTGGTTGGAAGTGGTTGGTTTATTGGGAGTTAGGGGAGATTGGCTTTGGACCTGTGGAGGGGCTTCGT
>Ga0315336_1003184_pt1 | contig 22600 bp, 22 predicted proteins | sample ASW5metaG_FD_204512 | JGI IMG/M metagenome (GOLD analysis project Ga0315336, IMG submission 204512) | Ammonia-oxidizing marine archaeal communities from Monterey Bay, California, United States - ASW #5 | ecosystem: Environmental > Aquatic > Marine > Intertidal zone | place: USA: California... | reverse complement strand
ATATTATTATATATATAAATATATAAATGGCTGCTCAAGTTATCGAAGAACTGAAAACAAAGGAAAATAAATTACAGATATTAAATAACTATTTAGACACAATAAGTGATATAGCAGACAAAATGAAAATACTCACGGAAATATATCAAGAGCTTGATTCAGCTACAAAACAAAAACTATCTAATCAGTGTGAACAAGAATGTCCAAAATCATCAGTAGAAAAGCCTAAACCAGTAAAATCTAAACCACTTTCTGATGGTGAAATAACAACAATAATTCGTCAACGAATGTATAATTATTCCACTTTATCTATAAGTGAAATAGAAACTTGTGTAAACTTGAATCTTAGGGATGTAACGCCGCATTCCAGGGAGAACGTTATTAATATTGTTGATAAGTGTCTTAAAGACAATGAAGCTTCAACAATAAAATATAATGAGTCATTTAAGGAAATCAAACCATATAAAGCGCCTGTCGGCTCCACTGCTGCAGCACCAAGAAAAGGTGATACAATTGATGATATAGACTCATTTTATCAAAAGAATATAGACCCTGGATCCGACTTGGTGAGATATAATCGCATAAATGATAATACGGTATCATTATCTACTAAACCAGATGGTGACTGTGGTTACCACGCATTAATACAAGGAATATTAGAAACATATTTTGCCAATGACGGAGTCACCACACCCCCTTTAAACAATCTTATTGGTCACCTTGGTGATAAAGACGAATTAAAAAGAGTTATGGAAAAGAATATTGCCGCGAAGCATATTTCAATAGATACTCAAATGATAAAAAAGTTTAGAAAATATTTACTAACGTTAAAAAAAACAAAAGAAAACCACGATGCATTACGTGATGCACTCAGTGAAAAATCTATAGATGTCGGAAAAGCCGCGTTAAAAAAAATATATGATAATTTAAGTTTAAATAATGCTGATGTAGCTACCAAACCCGACATAGAAACAAAAATGAAAGAAGACTTTTGTACTTTTTTAAAAAAACCAATTGAAGTTACATTTGATGATTATATTCGCGACATGAGTGGTGATGACTTTCAGAATATACTTAGCAAAATTAATAAAGAGAAATATGACAATGTATTTCCAGACCCAGACCACTACCCCACTTATATGTGTACACTTTATGACGGCCGCTATTCATTTTATATACGCACTGCTATAGATGCGGTTAAACAATTGGATACAAATATAAGAATATCAATATCTGTAGATAATGAAGTTGCTAACGAAAGTGATGATGAATACCTACGAAAAATAGGGTCAGATTACAACAAATACGGATTACGTGAAGAAATTATCATACCGATTGCTTCTACTTTTGGACTAAATATAATAGTTCTAGATGATATACGGAAACAGGTACAAATATGCAGGTACGGTCCAACCCTTAATAATATAATATTTATGCACACGAATGGTTCTCATTTTGAGTTACAAAGATGGACAGCTAAAACAGGAGGTTATTATGACAGAAGCAAAAGTCGTCGCAGCAAAAGCCGCCGCAGCAAAAGCCGCCGCAGCAAAAGCCACCGCAGCAAAAGCCGCCGCAGCAAAAGCCGTCGCAACAAAAGTAACCATAAAAAGAATAACCGCAAAAGACATAGTCGCAAAAGAAGTTCCAGTCATAGAAGACGCCATTATGGCGGCAAAACTGATAGACGATTACGTAAAATTATGATTCCTCTTTAGTATCTTCTTCAATAACACAAAATTTGTCATCGTCCACCATTCTGAAACAATTTTTAGTTTGTGTTAATACTTTACCGTCGGTCATCTTAAGAACAAACTTTGTTTTATCGTTATTTAAAGCGTCTTTGTCCGGAGACTCTTGCTCACTTAACTTCTCCTCTTCCTCTTCCTCTACATCTTCCTCTTCCTCTACATCTTCCTCTTCCTCTACATCTTCCTCTTCCTCTTCCTCTTTCCTTAACTCCTCCTCCTTCTCCTCCTCACTAAACTCCTCCTCTTCCTCTTCCTCTTCCTCTTCCTCTACATCTTCCTCTTCCCTTAACTCATCCTCCTCCTCACTAAACTCCTCCTCCTCCTCGCTTAACTCCGCATCTGTATAAATATCGTCATCCGGGTCATAATCTTCATCGCTTTTACGCTCTTCCTCATCACTGTCGCTATCATAATCACTTGCACGTTCTTCATCGCTTGAATCTACATTGTCGCAGTAGCATTTGTTACAAATATATTCTAAGTGAGTAACGGTTCGCTTATCGCATAACGCGCACAATTTTATATCGAGGCGAGTTATATTGTTTACAATATCATCTAACTCCGCATCGAGTTTTTCTTTAGTTACTATTGGATATTTTAAAGAATCGCCAATAGTATTTTTATAATTGTTTTCTAGCATCGCGAAGCGATCGTCGTCTTCCCATAATTCATATTTCGTAGAATAATATCCTTTATCAATCTTATTGGGATACTTGCGTTGATCCAGCAAATGATACATATGGTAAAGTGTTAGTGGTTTTTCAAACGAATAGTATTTAATATCGTAATTGTATTGTTCAGCATAAGATTCAATTTGTTCATATGATTTTCTGGTAGCGAATACACCAAACGCAAATACGTCGGGGCGTTGAATAAAATAAAAATCCTTACTGACAATTTGTATAAGCGATTTAATATAATTTTTCTTATCGCAGTTTAACAGATAGTGCGTATTCCTAATAGTCGTATGTAATTCTACGCGCCCACAGGCAGGAAACCCACGAACTAAATATAAAGTAGGATTTTTAGATATAATTATTTCAAATTGAATATACATAAAAAATAAAAATAAATAGAAGGCACTATTGTAATTGTTTAAATATGAAGCGAATGTTATAAAAGACAAATAATTGACTATAGAATAAAAAATATTAATTGTATTCATTTATAATAACTAAAATAAAAACTTTATATCAATTAATTAACATTTTTGATTCTATTAATTAAATCACTTTTATTACCCCCTTTAGTTAAAGATAATGTATCACATATTGATTTTAATTCCTCTTTATTATAGTTTTCTAATTTATTTAGGTCATACTGTTTCGTTGTCTTTTTATTTATCGAAATCTCGTCATCGTCATTTTCGTCACTATCGTTAGTTGATGAACTCTCGTCGCCCTCCGCAGCCTCGTCGCCCTCCGCAGCCTCCTCGCCCACTCGAGCAGCCTCGTCGCCCTCCGCAGCCTCGTCGCCCTCCGCAGCCTCGTCGCCCTCCGCAGCCTCGTCGTCCTCTTCCTCCGGAGCGATGTCCGCGCGACTGACGCTGGGTTCATCGTTATCGTCTTCTACTACTCCATTACCTTTGAGATTGCGCAATGGTTTAGCATTTATGTTAAAAGCATCTAAAATATTATTATTAACTTTATTACTTAAATTATTAAAATCATCTACTTCCTCTTCATCGGAAAGTTCGTCCACGTTATTTTTAGATAATATATGTTGTAGATTATTTAATAATATATGTTGAGTTTGTAATACATTATTCATATTGTCTTTGTTATTTTTATTAAATGATAGTAATGTTTCATTAATCCTTAGTAAATTTTTATTTATAGTATGATTATTTGATTTAATAATAATATATAAATAACTAAATCCAACTAATGATATAACGATAATAACTATAACCATCAAAGGCGTATATTTAAATAATAATTTAAGTATATCCATAAAATAATATATTAAATAAATAATTAAAAAAAACGAGTTATTTATCAAATTTAATGGTTTTTAAAAATATATTGGCAAGTAAATTAAAATCCTGTATCTGTTCTTCGTATTGAATTTTAATTTCATCTATATTTATCCCATACTCATTGTGTATAATATTATATAATAATAATATATCATCTTGTTTATCCCTTAATATTTTTTGAATTTTCCGTATTTCGTTGTTTTTTATATTTTCATTCATTAGTTTGGATATATTATTATTAATTCCTATTTTTTTATAAAAGATATTAATGTCTACTTTAGGAGAATCGGTATATTTATGTGAATTTTCTTTACAATATATTTTATTTAGAAAAAATAAATTATCCATTAATCCTATATTTAAATATATAATTTATTTATACCATTTTAACAAAAAAAATATCAAACCCGCAATATTTTCTTATTTCTTATTTTCTTATCATTATTCAACATCACATGTTTGTCAATGTTTGTCAATGACGCCTTTAAATTTTTTTTTAATATACTTGTCAAAATCGGGATTCGAACCCAAATCGTGCGTTTCCATAACACTGCTCTTCCATTGAGCTATTGATTGACAGATAATATTTGATTGACAGATAATATTTTATTTCATCTCGTGGATGATTTACCATTCATATTGGGATTCGAACCCAAGTCGTGCGTTACCATAACACTGCTCTTCCGTTGAGCTATATGAACCATTATAGACATGTGTCTATAATTAATTAATAAATACTATAATCAATTTTATGGATTATGATAGTATCCTTTATGGATTATGATTGCATCCTTAATGGATTATGATAGTTTGTAGAAGTAAACTAGGCGAACGTTCGCGGTTTATGTATCAAAAAGGAAGATCAGGCAATGATGATTTGGACACGCCCGAGCACGTAGAAACGGATTTGTCACAAATTAACAAAATTACTAGGTATCCGGACGGCGTATATTATATTCCACTAGTCTCGGATAGTTTAGATTTTTGGAAGGCGCGCGGTATAGTAACGCCTAATTGTATTTACTCAAAAGTCCAGGATTCTTCCGTGAAATCCTGATATATTCCAACACACACCTGCCGGATCATGTCCCCAATGCCGATGGTGGCGAGCACGACTATGCTGGCAGACAATATGGTCGCCCTTACACTTGGAGTATCGGTAGTTGAACCACCGTCATGCTTCTCCTCGTTGCGCTGTTTTAGAAGCTTCTCCCCGTAATTTTGTAGTTCGGTGCGCTGTTTTAGAAGATTTGTAAGCTTGTTTATACTATTCTCAAACTTTATACTATTCTCAAACTTCGACTTACTATAATTATGTGCCATTTTAGTGATACGCTCAATCATTATCGCGTCATCATTGATACTATCAATGATTGCATTGATACGATCAACGATAGTCGTGTCATCATTTTGGCTATTCTCTAACTTCTCTATAGTCTTACTATGAGTACCATTAAGTACCATTGTAGTGATACCATCAATTATTGTCCTGTCATTTTGGCTACTGGGCAATATCTCATGCGTTTTTTGTTTTTCTGGCAAACCACCCCCTTTATATTTACGCGTGTTTGAACTATTGCGTGTTTTGCGATTACTGGTTTTTGAACTATTGCGTGTGTTGCGATTACTGGTTTTTGAACTATTGCGTGTTTTGCGATTACTGGTTTTTGAACTATTGCGTGTTTTGCGATTACGCATATTTGAATAAGGCATATATTATATATATATATATATATTAATTTAAGCACTTAACTATTTGTATATTTAATCCCATAAAGAATGGCACCATAAAGAATTATATATTTTGTATAAATTTTACAATAACAGAAATAAAATATTATATAAATATATATATGACGAATTATGAACGATATAGTAATGATTTAGAATATAAATATATAAATCCGCCTGACAAGCAGGCGGCGCGCATAAGATATAAACACGGCAATAGGTGGAAGTATGGTGTATTTAAATTATATTCTGAAAATAAAAATAATTCAGGTCGGGATGGAGCTAAAAAATACTGGTTAAAAATGAGTGAGAACGGCGGGAACAGTGAAACATTACGCCTCGACGAAGATTTATATAATACGTTTATAAAAAGAATTGACAACTTAGGCAACGGTGAAATGGTGTGTAAAACTTTTAAAAGCTTTTATGACACTCACTATCCAGAACCGCCAACCACGCGCGGGAGTCGGTCAAGGAGTCGGTCAAGGAGTCGGTCAAGGAGTCGGTCAAGGAGTAGGCGAAGGTGAACGATACATCCAAATATAACATCAGTAAGACATTTGTTGTCCATAAGTATAATAAACCTAGCTCGTCGCGTCCGCAATATATACCAATTTAGATATAAGTTAATAACTGGATCTTCTGCTCTTTGACCGACTTGATCGTCTGCTCTTTGACCTAGATCGTCTGCTCTTTTTACTACTATGTTCTTCTAATAAAACACACATTTGAGTATATCTATAAATTTACTGTGATGACTTTTAAAATTATCATAAAAGGAATTACTCCCTTTATGGATAATTACTAAAAACTAATAAAATTGATTTAATATTTTATTAGTATTAACTATAATAAACATAAACCACATCATAACCCAAAACAATGACTTCTCATCACTACGCGCTGAGTTCCGGCTTCGGTCCATACGGCGATCTCGCCTGTTGCGACGAATATTGTCAGGATGAATTTGGTTTCGTCAATCCGGAGATACCCTGTGATTTTTGGGATAAGGTTGCCGAGTTGGTTGATCGTATTGAAGTCAGTCACAGTAACATACCCATCGCCCATGTCGTCACCCAGACCACTAAAATAAATATTACCGAAGAGGATTTAGAAACAGGGTCAATAGCCAGTGCCATAAACGCAGAAGGTAACCGATGGTTTAGATATAGCGATGGGACATATAGTTACATCAATAGAAATGGTTCTGTTTTTATTAAATAGTACTTCCAAAAAGACTATTCATTAGACGTGTGACGAACCTAACCTAACCCAGAACTTGAAGGTATTTACCCCCATATCACAATAACCACATAATGCCTGTGGAAATATTACAATAGAAATATTGCTTATATTTTTTTTTAATTTGTGATATAGTGCGAGTGTTTGGATACGACCCATCAAAAATTAAATGTATTTGTCCGGTGTTTAAATAATAATATATATTTAAGCCGACCGTAATACAAATAGCTGACCCTCATTCAAACCGTCAAACCGATCATCTAAAGACACATATTCAATATCATGCTGATTATATTTCAGTTTGATATTCTCCATGTAGTTTTGTAAATCCGGACAATACGTTCCATACTTTACTTTTAATTTATCAGTTCGTATCTCTAGTTGATCGTCAATGACCGTTATTGCCTTTTCCCAAGTAAAATTTTTATCGTTATCTAGGTAATCCCTAATAGTAACTATGGTATATATATGTTTCGACATTATTTATAATAAGTTTAAACATAGTTCAATTTTATAAATTTTGTAATTTAATTAATATTCAGGCGTAATATGTGACGACGCCAAACCCGTTGGCGGATCACTGACACTTGTCTTAAATTACTTAAAATAAGAGGCTATGTTATTCGTACCATTATTTGTTATATCATTAGTTAAATAACGCGTTCGTTTCAATTTTGTAACAATATACCGCACGTCTCTTACGGAAATATTACAATTATCGCTTATGGTTTTTGCTAATTTATGACGATTTGAAATAGATTTCACTTCCGGATGCGCGTTCAAATATGTTTTAACGGATTCTAAATGAACCATCGCTTTGGTGTAGCTATCGGTATAGTTGTGTCCTTTTATTATTTTGTGGATGCGACGTCTGGGTTTTAGCGCATTGGGATTGCATCCGCGTATATGGATTTTAGAGGATTCCGGAATCGTCTTGCTATGTAATTTTTCTATCGTTTCAAATGTGTCTTGTGTGGGTTTTATATTATTCTTAAGTATAGAATCGTATACAAATACAACCGCGCCCATTTCTCGGAAATATACGCATCGTTCTAATAATTCATTATATTCATCAATAGTTAATTTAATACTAGGGTTATATAATGATTCGAGTTCTTGTTTAAGAAGTTCCATATATAGTAGTTACATAAAATTATATAAGATTAAAAACCTACCGGACTTCCTTAGTATTGAATGAGTTACAGTGTAAGCATTTCATAGCGATAATATGAAATTTAACGACGCTCTCTCTATTGCAGTCATTACAGATTATATTTTTAGAAAGCTCACGGTATTCCTCGGGCATTAGGGTGTTCTCGACTTCTTGTTGTATATACTGAAAATGAAGTGTATGTATTGATTTTTGGCATATCGGACATTTATAATTAGATTTCATATAGTCGGTCAGACACTCTGCGTGTATCGTATGTCCGCATTTCATCACGCTGACGTTTTTAGTAGAGGTAAACAAATCGTCCATACATATGACGCAATTTTGATTCATGGAATTATCAATACAGATATGATTGTCTTTTAAAGAATTACTATAACACGCATTACACTTGGAGCAATGAAAGAAGTTATCCCTCCCACCGACCCTACATATACCACATTCCTCGCAATGAAATTGTCGTTTATCCTCATTATCGAAATAATTACATATTTCACAAAAATAATCTCCGAATATCGTTAAACAAATTACGCACGTTTGCGATACTTCTTGCCTCGTATTACATTCGCGACAGATAACCTCCGTTATCGACCTCCTATCTATTTTATGAGATAACCTACTATCAGCAATATCTTCGTATTTTATTTTGTCGTGACAGTGGCGACACGAAAACGATTCATTGCATTTGGTACAAATAATATTACAATTTCTTTTATAATGATCACACATCAGGTATAAGTATAATTATAGATTTGCTTTAAATATGTTAATTTATGGAGTTGTCGCAACAACACCGCGACAACGATACCTCGGGTGATCAAGCACCTTCCTCAAAGCAGTCCATTTAGAATTACCGTATACCATTACATATTACTAGTTCTTCATTTTTGATTAATAATAGTTACTATTATTAGACCGTCTCTTGGACCGCCTCTTGGACCGCCTCTTGGACCGCCTCTTGGACCGTCTCTTGGACCGTTTCTTGGAAGCGCCACCTTTAGTAGAACCTTTAGCAGAACCGTTAGCAGAACCGTTAGCAGAACCGTTAGCAGAACCTTTAGTAGAACCTTTAGTAGAACCTTTAGCAGGAGTTTCGTCGGCTTCAATTGCGTTTATACATTTTTTTACCTTTTTTAATAATTCTTTGGGAATTTCTGTATCAGGTTTTTTAGGAGGCAACTTTTTTAATTCCCCTATCTTAATACATTTTTTCAAATCGTCTACGAGTACTTGTAACCCATCACTAAATGCTTCATTATATACATAACTACCTATTGCATCCATTAATGCCGCATTAATTAAACCGGTTATGGCATCACTATATGCTCCGATGACGGGAAAGTTCTGTAAAAGCGCCTTTATAAGAATTGATATATATTTAATTTTTTCACCAGTTGTTGATATATTCAGCAAAGAATCGTATATGAATTGCGAAGTTTCTTCTTTGTCTTTTCGTAACATATAATATTTCAAGGATAGACTACGACAAAGACTTTTTTTAAGCGTAACCAATCCGGACATTATAAGTTTTGTGATAGAGGGGTGTTTAATTACCCACATTAAACCCGATAAAAATTTATTTTGAAGCCCGACTAAGGAGTCTATCATATTGTCTGAAAAAGCGTACAAATCCGACCAATCGCGTTTCGTTGACGTACTACTATCGTATATATCTCCAAATATTTTAATTACGGCGGATTCTATTTTTGTAATATATAACTTAAGTATAGCTTTAACGAAGTTTTCTGAATAGAAGGACTTGTCGCTCTTATTCAATGTTGATTCGAACTTTGCTAATTCTTTCTCGGCATACTCTCTATCCTTAGATAATTTTTTTTTAATGTCTTCGGTTTCAAATTCAATAGTGTCTAAAATCTTATCGGATTGGTACTTCGGTAAATAATTAGTAATTTGTATAGCGTTCACAGCCGATTTAAACTTCGCATTTTTTGTTGATTTACAGCAATTTCCGTCTAACCTATAATTTAATGGGCATAGAGACTCCGACGCATCGGCGTGCTTATAATCCCTTATCATGTAACGTTCTACTTTATCTCCTGTTTTACCTCTCTCCCCCTCTCTCTTTCCCTCTCCATCCCTCTCTCTCTCTCTCTCTATCTCTCTTGTTTCACACTCTACACGATTTAATTCAAACTTCTTGTTTTCGGCATCTATAATATTATCGAAGTTTAATACATAATTCCGAAGCGTTAATACAGAATCCCCCTCCCCCGCCTTTTTTTCTGGGGGAAGCTTATTTATATGTGAGTTTAATGTGACTTCATAATGTGACTCAAGTAATAGCTTCTTTAAATCTTTTGGTGTATATCCTATATGAGCAATTCCCACTAAATTACATAATTGGTGTAATTGTTTTAAAGTTAAATTGTTTAAAAATAATGAGTGAAAATCAGCTGAGCGTGCATCTATTTCAACACAGCAGTTATCATTCCAATAATAATATTGTGGGCATAAGTCTTTCGTTATAGTTAAATTACTTATGTTTCTTGATAGTTCCTGACTACAATAATTGTCCTCATTTTCCTTTTGTAATTTAATTATTTCTGAAATTTTGTATTGATCTAGTACAGAAGGAATAGTTTCTTTTTCACTTGGCAATATTAACGGTACATCTACAGTATCGTATATTGTTTGTACACGATCACGATAATCCGTAACTAAGTCAGTCACTTTATCCTTAATTTTTGTTAGAGATGGTGTGTTAGAATTAAGTTCACGTAATAGTTCCTTTTTAGTTAATCCGACATGACGGAAACCGGTTGAATAGCATAATAACCGTAGATCATCAATAGCTAAGTCGTCTATATCTGTAAATGAATAATTATCGTACCATTCACTATCTTCCGCAGTCGCTTTAATACCTTCCATTGTATCGCCATATTCCATATATATATATACTAAATATAATTATCAAGGATATTGGTTTAATATTAGATAATAAAATAATTAATTACGGTGTTATTGTGGATTATAATTCATATTATATAAGCGATACAATTCGGATGTTAAATCTTCGGGGAATTCAATATATTGGGTTTGGTCACAAAGCATGTGTGTGTGTTCTGAAGTTGACTGACGTTTAATATCTCTTATTAGCATATTTAATTTAAGGGTACTCTGGGTCCACATATGGGTTTTCCCCTGCCAGTGACGCATATAATCTACCAATTCCTCAGTTTCATTAATGCGGGTGGCGATGTCCTCTCGTAAAAAGTCATTATCCGTTTTTAGATGATTTATTGTATCCATATCATGAAAATGCTCTCGTCTGAGAGCACTGATTATTTCGCGAAGTTTGTAAAGAGCGCTCTGTTTAATCACAACCTCATTAGTATTTAACGGAAGTACTAATTTATCCCACTTTTTATGATTTCCGCAAAAGTTAGAACTATTGCGGCATTTATAAGAACACCTTTTGCCTTTATTGCCACCCGTCGCAAGTGTCGCCCAACACTGTTTTACCGTATTGCGTGAATCAGTCATTTTAATATATTAATAAAATAATATCAATTTTAAATAATTATATCAAGGATAAGTCTTTCTACATAGCGGACAAGTTGAACTGGGATCAGTGATTATCCAAGTCTTTATACAGTTATCATGGTATACATGACGACAATCCTTGAAGCAAAAACAATCATTAGAAACATCTTCGAGACATATAGAACAGGCGTTATCCGTGTTATCTGTATTAGATATTTTGTGGTGGTTTCTTTTTTTATATTTTTTAAAATCTATAGTATCTATAGTATTTTCTATATCGGCGGCAGGATTGTTGCGAGTATAATCGCGACGGTTATCTATATAGGAGATAATTACAAATATACAAGAACCACTGGCTATTAATCCTATAGATAATATATACAGGTTAATATCATTTTCGGAGGTTAATCCTATTATAAATCCAAACATTGACATAAGCGTGGCACTCATCAATAGACATGTTCGTATAAACGAATGTTGGTAACACATTTATTATTAACAAAAGTATATCAATTTTATTTTTATAAGTTATATCAATATTTATTTAGTCATTAGATTTTATAAAATTGATTATAATTGGATTATTTTAAACCACACTATGCGTAAAAAACAAAGAACTAAATTTAAAACACTTGACCAAGTGTCTCAAAGTAAACTAGAGGATGACAGGTCTAGTCTTATAAATGAGAATAAAGCTCTTTCTGAAGAAATAAATAAACTTAAACAATCTCAAATCCAATCAAAACGCGATGTTAAAAAAACCATCGCACTGATTCACGCTGAGTATAACAGTCAATTAGACACACTTAATGAAACACTAACATCAAATAGTGCGATCGTAAATAATTCAGTAGAACTGAAACAAAAATACACTTCAAAATGTATAGAGTATGATAAACTTAATTCTTCATTTGACGAACAATGCAAAGAACTTAGTAAAATGTCTGACGCCTATAGTAAGCTCCAAGAAGGATGCCGCAAGATAATGCGTGAGCAGGACAACTGGACCGACGCGTTTACGCGGCAACGCGATATACAAATAAAAGAGCTAAATAGCCAGATACGCGAACGTAATAGGAAAATAATTAGACTTACGCACAAAGAGTCCACTACGACTGAGCATAAAGAAAGTAAGGAACAAATTCAGGATTGGAAAGATAAGTATAACGAACAAATCCTAATTAATACTAAAATTAAACTGAACCTACAAGAATTCAAAGATAAATTTAAACAACGGTGTCAGTATTACGAGGAGGAACATACGCGCAGGCGTAGTCTGGTGGATAAGCGGAAAAAAGAGCACGACCTATTTGTTAATAAATACGATGAGCTAATCGGAAACTATATTACCAATAAGGTATTTTATACTATCGATGATAAAGGGGCAAAATCGGTTTATTCGGATGAGCTACAAGAACAAATTGGCAGAATACTGCACAATTCAATTCAACATATGTCTTATCGTTACAATAGTAACTATTACATAATAGTCAAAAATGAGGATGGACAACTCGTGCAACGCAATAATGGCACGGGGCGAACGCGTGAAATTAGGCAGGAACAAATAAGCGATATCGCCTTTCCTCCTTATTGGCCAAAAGGTAAAGTCGGTGATCCGGTTCAATATATCAGTCTTGATTCTACGGATAAGTATTATAAAATGGTTGTTGATTATTTCAAACAGTGTTGGTATAAAGAAGATCACGATTATTACGTTGATCCGAATACACTTGAGTTTAATGTTTCCAGAATCATTAATTTTGAAAAACGCTCGCAGTATATGGCGGTAACCTCGGAAGATAAAGATAAACTATGTATTGAAAGGTTTAAAGCTGACCCTGAACTGTATTATTCAACAGGCGAGTATAAACTATGGCATGGAACTACCAGTACCAGCGCTGACAATATTGCTAATAGAGGATTTAAATGCTTCTATTCTGGTAGTGGCTCAGGGTGTATGTATGGCCGCGGTTGCTATTTTGGCTATACTCAAAAAGCCGATCAATACACTCAGCGAGAAGATGATGGGTGGAAAACAATGCTTCTATGTGGTATCAAAATGGGCAAAGTCTACCAAACTACCACATCCCACTGGAATATGATTCGCCCACCCGAAGATAGCGATTCCATTTTTGCGGAAAGCGGTGTTGCCAATGGGGGGAATCAAATCAACGATGAATTTGTAGTATATTCAACGGAAAATACAATTGCTGAATATACAGTACGATATCGTCAATCCACATAGTATCCTAATATAATTTAATATTTAATATTTTATTCAACGAGACACGATACCAAGTAAAACTTCTTATTAGAATAATATATGGCTATCTATCGCTTCGTGAATAATAATAAATTAAAATAAAAAAATGATATAAATTATTATTAATTAATATCCATATGTTATGTCAAATAATCGATTGGTACAGTTATGACGATGTTAATGATAATGAAAAGTACAAGGTAATGATAATTTGTAAAAATAGTAATAACGAAACGTGTGTATTACATATTGATAATTTCACACCGTATTATTTTTTAGAAGTATTTAATAATTGGAGTAATTATGAAAAGGAGACGATGGTGCGTTGGGTAGAGAACAAAATGATCAGATTCAAGAAAAAGGTTGACGAGAACGGTAATTCTAAATATGTAAAACAAACCCCCGACGAATCGCCGGCGTCGTATTCATTAATTAAGGAAAAATGTATTCTAACGAATAAAAAAAAATTCTATGGATTCAATAATTACAAACAATCGAAATTCATAAGATTAGTATTTAATAGTTTAAAAGGACTTAAATCCTCAACCTATTTATTTCAAAATAGAATTGAAACGGACGATGATTATATCATAGAACCAAAAAAAATCAGTATTTCGGGTATTTTATCAGAAAAGAAAATTAATTTGTACGAGAGTAATATAAATCCTATATTGCGATTAATACACCTCGCGGATATAAAGGCGTGCGGTTGGATTAATATAGATGATAAAGACATGTCGTCAAACAAAAAATACGATAAATTAACTCATTGTGAACACGAATACAATGTAAAATGGGGAAAGCTTAACTCCGTGGAAAACACGCATTCGTCTAAAATAAAATTAATGTTTTTTGATATAGAGTGTGGGTCTAGCCACGGTGATTTTCCGCTAGCTAAAAAAGGCTATACAAAACTTATCCGAGAATTGGTAGATAATCTTAAAAATATAAAAAAACAACAATTGATAACCAGTCTGGATAAAGTAATTAATCAAAATACGGATTGTGCGATATTGAAATTATCTAAGATTTTTGTAAAAGATAAAGGAGTCATTAAGAAAAAAATGTTAAAACTACTCACCGACGATATAGTTAGTAGAATTTCTCTAAAATTAATTACAACATCCGGCAATAGTACAATTGGAAATACCTATACTGGATTTATAGTAGAGAGAAATGAAACAGAAACACAACTAATAACTCTCGCTAAACAATTCATCTGTATTAAAAATAATATAATCATAGACGAAAAGAACATATCTAATAAATACACTATTGTGGATATCGTTAAAGATACTAAATATATGAAAGTTCTTAGAAAAAACTTATTGGCCGACTACGAAGATATATTTTCCGATAAATATAAAGAATATTTACCCGGAGTCGAAGGGGACGAAGTCATACAAATAGTCACGAGTTACGTATATTATGGCGACGATAAACCATATTTAAACCATGTTTTGACGTTAAAAAATTGCTTGCCTTTAGAAGGATGCGAATTGCATTGCTTTGATAAGGAAGCGGATTTATTAATGGCGTGGCGCGATAAGATCGTCGAGGAAGACCCTGACGTATATTCAGGATACAATATATATAATTTCGATCTGCCGTTTTTATATGAACGAGCGGAAGAATTGGCCATAATAGCCAAATTTAATTTATTAGGTAGAATATATGACGTTCCTTCAAAATATACAGTAAAAGCCGGAAAAATTAACTCCAAATTCGTGGATATGCCTGGGCGCGTTCCGCTTGATTTATATACTATCGTAATGCGAAGTTATAGTTTAACATCGTATAATTTAGATTTTGTGGCGTCTCATTTTATAAGAGGCGTGGTACAGGCAATAGACAAGGATATTATTAAGACCGACAGTGTAAATGCTATAGAAGTTGGTAATTATATCAAACTAATTATAAATAATGGCTATGACGAAGATTTTCACGAAGGTGGGAAAAAATATCAAATATTAGAAATAACGCAATCGTATATTAAAATAGATCAAGACATAGAATTACCGCTTGAAAAGGAGAAAAAATATTACTGGTGTCTGGGTAAAGACGATATCGCGCCAAAGGATATATTTAGACTTCAAAACGAGAGCGACGAAGGCCGTTTTTTAATAGCAAAGTATTGTTATATGGATGTTCTACTTTGTTTTAAATTATTAAAGCTATTGCAAATAATTAGTAAAAGCGTTGCGATGGCTAACGTTTGCTCCACGCCCCTATCCTGGATATTTACACGAGGCGAAGGAATTAAAGCCCAGAGTTTAGTATCCAAAAAATGTAAAGAAATGAAGTATCTCATTCCGACAAAGTATTACACCACCGACGACACCGGATACGAGGGAGCGATCGTATTAACTCCATATCCAAATATATATTTGAAAAGGCCCGTCGCCGTATTGGATTACGGATCGTTATATCCGTCGAGTATTATATCTAAAAATATATCACACGAAACATACTGTACCGCTAAAAAATGGCTCGGCGACGAAGGTAAATTTAATATTTGTTCGCAGACCGACCAGTTACGATTTTCAGATATACAGTATGACGAAAAAAAAGGCACAACAAAGACCGATAAGAATGTTCGTTTTATACAGTACGATAAAACTAAGCCTCATACCAAAGGCGTAATTCCACAAATTCTGGAAGAATTATTAGGGGCAAGGAAGAGAACGCGACTCAAGATTAAATATAAGACAGTTACTCTCAAAGACGGCAGTGAATACACTGGACTAATTAAAGATATCGATGACAATAAAATAGAAATCAAATCGGGCACCGATATTAATACAATTGATAAAGGCGATATCGTTGATAAAAAAGATACGTACAGCCCTTTTGAAAAAGATGTTTTAGACGGTGAGCAATTAGCATACAAGCTATCGGCCAACTCTATTTATGGGCAGATGGGTGCCAGAACGAGTGCTATTTATAATAAAGATCTCGCGGCGGCGACTACGGCCACCGGGCGCGAACAGTTGATTATAGCCGAAAAGCATGTTGAAAATCCAAAAAATTATAAAAAAGTATTAAAAGACGGCAGTGTTATTTATCTAAAAAATAAAGTTGTTTACGGTGACACTGACTCCGTATTCGTAATGTACGATTGTCGCGATGATGAGGGGAATCCCTTATATAATAGAGATGCTCTGAAGGAAACATTTAAATTAGCCGTCCAGTCGGAAAAAGATATACAGAAACACCTACTTTATCCACAAGTATTAGAATATGAGAAGATTTTTTGGCCGTTTATATTAATTGCTAAGAAAAAATATGTGGGGGATAAATATGAATTTGATATGAATAAATGTAAACGCTCTGCTATGGGAATAGTTCTCAAACGGCGCGACAACGCGCCGATTCTTAAAATTATGTATAGTGGGGTAATTGAAATAATAATGAAGGATCACAATATCAGCAAAGCCATAGATTATATAAGAAAGAATTTTTTAGATTTTATAAACGGAAAGTATCCTATTGAGAAGTTAATTATTACAAAAAAACTGAATTCATTTTATAAAAATCCCGACACCATTGCCCACAAAGTACTGGCGGACAGAATAACCGCGCGGGACCCTGGAAACGCCCCTCAAAACGGCGATCGCATCCCATTTATTCATATCAAGAATGATAAAGCAGTATTACAGGGGGACAAGATTGAAACTCCTACGTTTATTAAAGATAATAATCTTAAACCAAACTACGACCATTATATTACAAATCAGTTACAAAAACCAATAGCTCAAATATTCGCATTGATCATAGAAACTCTGCCCGAATTCCCATACAGTCCAACGTATTTTGAAGATATGGAACAAAAATTAAAGAAGACCGCGATAGACGAAGATACGATACGTAAAAAAATAAAAAACGAACGAGAGAAAATTACTCTTCAAACTCTATTTAATGATATTAATATAGAATTAACTAATAGACGTAATAATACCCGCGCGATTACTTATTGGTTTAAATAAAGAATCGGTTTAATAATTAGATATTATATTTTCAAAAAAAGTGATATATTAAAGCAATAATAAAATATGTTCAGTGCCGTTGATATTAAATCGTTTGCGCTTTATCTCCGAAATACTAAAAATCCCGGTTCCTTGAGTAATTATATAAAATGGCGTTTCACAGAACAATTTTTTTATAATTTAGCTAAAGATAGAAAGGGCAATGAAATTCCAAATATGCCACAATTGGATTCTAACTGGGTCAAAAAAACGAAACTCTACATTGATACTCTTAGCGAGGATGAATCGCACAAAATCCTTACTATTTTGCCAATTGAAGCCAATTACTACGAATACGAGGATATAGATTGCGAACAAGCCGATAAAATGACATTGAGAGACACCATCGTTAAAAGCATGTCTATATTTAATGGAGAAATTACAACTGAAACCAAATGGGTAATTTTAGGATTTCGACGTCATTTAGTAAGCGCGCATTTTAAAAATAACAAAATTACTATATATAACAGCGCGACCATAGATTTCATGATTGATACACTCATGACCGAATCAAACAAACATAAGCTTATTAGATACTATGAAGATAAATGGAAGTACATGGTAACTAAAATATGGCCCGTGTCTTATACCGATATAACAATTATTCATATGGATTGTCAAGGTTATAACGATTGCTGTATATGGTGTTGGGTATTTCCAATATTGAAAGAACACGAATTAAACTCATTGAAAAAATCCAGAGGGAATAAATACGCAGATTCATATTTGAAGATACTATTATCGATGGATAGATACTAATAAAATAGTGATATTAGTAATAACATATATCTAATTTTAAAAAAATTGATAGGTATGCCTCTTAATAAAATAAATACAGTATGTCAAAACTGAAACTCCTATGCAAACCATGCCAGAGCGGCAAAACCGCCGACATTCTAAATAATATAAAAGACAATTCAGAAAACAAACACATAATAATAAGTGATAATAACTTGTTACTCAATACACAAACATATAACCGAGCTTTAGAACAAGGGCTTAATTGTGTAATGATATCATCTGATAGCGAATATTCAAATATAGTCAGTTTATTGGGATTAATCTTATTGGATAATACTATAAATTTAATTTTAGTATGCGGTAATTCAAAGCGACTGAACGATATAACGATTTTAATAACCAGTGTGAATAAATACAATTATACCATATGGATCGACGAAGCTGACAAAATAGTTAATTCCGGAAAATCATATGAATTTATCGAGACTTGCGTAGCATCGAGTAACGTTACCGATATTGTGCTAATTACAGCAACTCCACAAGAATCCTTGAAAAAAAGTCTTATTTCATTAGATACTGAAATAAGACTTACTACTAATATAAATAGAGATTTATCAATGTATCATTCTTTTAAGGAATCTAACTTTATAGAAGCCGAGCATAATTCTTCAGACCTGAGAGAATATATAGATACGTATCTTTCTGCCAATAAGCCTAAAAATTCAGAAGTATGGTTTATACCGGGTCGCCATACAATAGAAAATCAAAATGAACTTTATACTATGCTATTAACAAAATATTTTGACGCTATTTTGCTAATAAATAGCAAACACAAAATTATCGGAATCGTCGATAGGGCGGGCAGAGTGACTAAAATTAATCTTAAGCAGTTAGGAATTAAAAAATCTTCGGTCAGCCATTGGTTAGGAACATTTTATGAAGAACATGGTCTTTCTAATAAAAGAATGGCTATCACAGGAAATACCTGTGTGGGTAGAGGAATATCTATTCAATCCAATAAATGCTATATTACTCACGCCTTACTAGGACCAGGAATAGCGAATAACAAAAGAAAGCTTTATCAAATGTCCGCTCGGATATGTGGCAATATCAAATCATTCTCAAAATATAAATCACATGGGTCTCCTAAAGTAATTACCAGTAGTCATTTTTACAATACCATTTGTAAAATGGAAGCGATTTCTCTCGGAACTATGAATCATAAAGAAGAATCCATAGATATACACGATATTCATAATTTTTATGAATCTTCCGATGAATTAGAAATGACTAAAGAACCAACTATTATTAAGAAAAAAACTATCGGTGAGATAAAAACATATATTAATTTACAAACCAATAATGATATATTTACGGGAAAACGTGGTCCTAATAAAAAAAAAACAAACGATCAAGGTCGTTATGAGTACAAAATATTAGGTACTAAAAAGTGTTGGACAACTAAAGAAATATTCAGTTTACGAAAAAAAATTAATAAAAAGGGATTCATATGTGTTCCGTGTTATCAAAATATAAGAAATCCAGAATCGGTGGAATGGTGGCTAATTTATTAACATTTATAAAAATATTTATAAAAATTGATTGATTTTTTATTAACAAAAATGAACACGCTTCACAATATAATTAGACAAAATAGTCAATCGCTTAACACTATATATGCTCTATCTGAATTAGTTATTTCACAGCGCGATGTAAACACTATGCGAAATCACGTCAATACCTTGATAAATAATTATAATATTCTAACGAATGGTTTACAAAATAACCAGAATTCTTTACCCACTTATTATTATCTAATTAATAATATTAATTCTATACAAAATCATCTGACAATACTTAATAATTTCAACATGGGCTTACTGAATGACAATATGGTATATAATATGTCAAATCATATAAATACTATCATGAATCATTATAGAAATATCGAGATTGAACTTCACCGCCAATCAAATGAAATACGAAATATAATTAGATATCAAAATAATAATATTAGATATCAAAATAATAATGCTACGTATTTTGAGTATTTCGGATTTAATATACCATTTAGGTATCTTAATATTAGAAATGACAACATTTCAGTTTATAACATTCATAATTTAATAGCAAATACAGTTATGCGTAATAGAAATGATAATAATAATATTACGAATAGGGTAATAAATGAATTAGTTGTAAACAATATAGAGATGGATAATAGAATATTGAATTATATCATTAGTAATTTAAATTTAGTATAAATAAAAAAAATTATTATATATAATATAATGCCGAGTTACTATTCAACTAAAGTTTATAGTTCTAGCAATTTAAATGGACAATTAAAAGAATTGTCCGCCGCAATGTCGTCAAATAATGGCGATTTTAAAGGCGAACTTAATACTAATGTAAATAACGCTATACATAGTTATAAATTTGATTCGCTTGATGAGTTCAACGATTTTTTTGGAAATCAACCGCATGCAGTGATTCATAAAGACAAACCCAGCCAACTATTAATGATTGACGACCACGACGACCAACCTTTATTACGGGATCGGAATATTAAATCTCCAACTAAGCCCAGAGGCAGGCCGAGGAAATCTCCAACTAAACCCAGAGGCAGGCCGAGGAAATCTCCAGGCAAACCCAGAGGCAGGCCGAGGAAATCTCCAGGCAAACCCAGAGGCAGACCGAGGAAATCTAATAAAAAAACGTAAATTTCTAAATTAACAGTATTATTGGATTAATAAAATATATTAATGAATTATATATTTTATTAATTAAAATGTTTATTGAATTATTGAATTATTGAATTATTGAATTATTGAATTATTGATCATTTTACCCAACTAGCATAAACACTATCATCACTTGCGCTGGGTGCGACGGCTTTGTGTGCAGCGACGTGGTGACCACCTGAGTGAACACCAGAGTGTGCGGCTTCGGCTTTGTGTGCGGCGTGGTGTGCGACTTTGGCTTTGTGAACGGCGTGGTGTGCGGCTGGGTGACCACCTGAGTGTGCGGCTGGGTGTGCGGCTGGGTGTGTGGGGGCTGGGTGTTTAGCGGCCACCGGGTGTTGAGTGGAGGCATGGTCAGGCATATGTTTTTTTAAAAATCCATGAAATCCGTCCGGTGTGCGTGGTCCTTTATGTGGGACATGATTATCTTTGTCTCCTAATCCATTAGGATAAAGTCTTATTGTGGGATAACCTTGAACGCCATGTTTTTTACCTAATTCTTTTTGTTTATCGCAGTCAACCATTAAAAGATTAACTTTTCCACTGTATTCGTCCATAAATTTCTCCCAATGGGGCTTCGCTTTTTTACAGTAACCGCACCATTCTACGCCAAAAAACACGAAGGTCGGTTTATCGAGACACTCTGATAAAATTGCCTGTTGTGCGAAATGTTCCTTGTTCTCAAAAGGATTAGATAAATTTAATTTTAAATTACCTTTAAAATAAGAACATACGACTGAAGCTAAAAGTATTCCAGCCATCGCCATACATATTATTTTACACATATTGATTTCCTTTGCCATTTATATAATATAATATATATTTTATTTTCGTATTTAGTTTATGTAAATTTAAATAATATAATCTAAGACATATTATTTAATCTATTATTTAACTCGCCTAATAATAATTTAATTCTTTCTTTATTTGATCTTTTGGAAAAAGATTAGTATTATTTTTGGCCATATTAATTATTTATTATCTATATAATAACCTAGACCATCATCGCCCTTTTTAAATACATAATTATCTTTTTTCCCATTAAATTCAGAAGATGGTATAAATAATTTATTAGAATTAGTATTATTATTATTATTACTATTATTATTATTATCAGTATTATAAAATACATAAGCTAAATATCCAATTACTACTAATATTATGCCCACTAACCATATTTTCATATATATATATATATATTATATGTATAATAAATTATATTAACTTAAATTTACTCATAAAAATTGATATATATATATTTAAATATTTAAAAATGGCATTTCTCAGCAATATTACTAAACTGACTTTCAACTTAGAAAATAATCAAATTAAAAATATTAACCTACGGCGCCATAAATCATTCAATTGTAAAAAATGGTGTATTGGAAATCCTGATAAAAAAACATATCAATTTGATATTATAATTAAGGATGATTGTGGCGTCGTTTCT
>Ga0315336_1003183_pt1 | contig 22609 bp, 19 predicted proteins | sample ASW5metaG_FD_204512 | JGI IMG/M metagenome (GOLD analysis project Ga0315336, IMG submission 204512) | Ammonia-oxidizing marine archaeal communities from Monterey Bay, California, United States - ASW #5 | ecosystem: Environmental > Aquatic > Marine > Intertidal zone | place: USA: California... | reverse complement strand
CTGAGCACCGCCGAGTCCGTGCTCGACGCACTGGGCGTCTTGGCACCGTCGGACGGCCCCGGAACGGTTCGCCTGACCGATGATATAGGCGATGCGGTATCCGGCGCCGACCTCGTCATAGAGAACGTGCCCGAGAACATTTCGATCAAGGCCGATGTCTATCGCATGATCGATGGCCTGATAGCGGCGGACACGATCGTGGCGTCGGACACGTCGGGCATCCCGATCACCAAGCTGCAGGCGCATATCTCGCATCCGGAACGGATGGTGGGCATGCACTGGTCGAACCCACCGCATATCATCCCGATGATCGAGGTGGTCGCCGGCGAGAAGACCGCGCCGCAGACAGTGGCGACCATCCGCGACCTGATCCGCTCGATCGGCCTGCTGCCGGTGGTGGTGAAGAAGGACGTTCCGGGCTTCGTCGAAAACCGCGTGCTCTATGCGCTGCTGCGCGAGGCGGTCGACCTTGTCGAGAGAGGCGTCATCGAACCGGAAGACCTCGACACATGCGTATCCTGGGGCATCGGCTACAAGATCGCCGTGATCGGGCCGATGGCGCTCCTCGATATGGCGGGCCTCGATATCTACAAGTCCGTCTCGTCCTTCCTCAACGCCGATCTTTCCAACCGCGACGATGTCGCGCCCATGGTCCTGGAAAAGACCAACGCGTCGAAGTTCGGCCTCAAGTCCGGCGAGGGCATGTTCTCCTACACACCCGAGCAGATCAAGGCGCTGCAAGCCGAGCGGGCGCGCAAGCTCGTCGCGGTGCGGCGCATCCTGGAAGGCCGGGAGTAGCCGATGACCCGTGATGCTCATAAGGCCGGTCGGGTCGGGACGTTCACGAGGGCGGCCGCTTATGCCAGGCCCGCCCTGGCTGACGGCCCGAAGCCGGCGGACCCGGGGGTGAGCCATGCGTATTGAGACCATCAGAGCCTCGGGCGGCCGCCCGAGCCATATACGCCATGACGACCTGATCTCCGCCAAGGGCGTCTCGGTGACCCTGACCAGGCAACTGGTTCTGCAGAATATCGATCTTGCGATACCGAAGGGCTCGTTCGTCTCACTCATCGGGCCTTCCGGCTGTGGCAAGAGCACCCTGCTCAAGGTTCTGGCCGGACTTGTCGCTCCGACAAGCGGCAACGTTTCGATCGCCGGGCTTTCGCCGGTCGAGGCGACGCGCAAGCGCATGATCGGCCTCGTCTTCCAAGAGGCCAATTTGCTTCCCTGGAAAAACGCCGTCGACAACGCATCGATGTTACTGGGCATTGCCGACAAGTCGCTCTCGCGCGCGGATTTGCGGGCGCGAGGCCAAGAGATGCTGGAACTGGTGGGACTGGGCGACAGCGCCCACAAGCGGCCCCATGAACTGTCCGGCGGCATGCGCCAGCGCGTCGCCATCGCGCGAGCCTTGGCGCTCGACCCGGCGGTGCTGCTGATGGATGAGCCGTTCGGCGCGCTCGACGCCATCACCCGCGACCAGATGGGCCAGTCGCTTCTGGAGATCTGGCAGCGCACCGGCAAGACCATCGTGCTCGTCACCCACTCCATCGACGAGGCCATTCATCTTTCCCGCCATGTCCACGTCCTGGGCATCAAGCCGGGACGGATCACCGAAAGCCTCGATATCGACCTGCCTTATCCACGCGACCTGTCGGTGACCGAGGATCCGAAGTTCGTCAGGCTCGTGGTTCAATTGCGCACGATGCTGCGCGCCAGCCATCAGCCGGGAGGCGCGTCATGAGCGACCAACCCTTCACCAATCTCCCCGAGTCGCGGTTTGCCGCGAGCTGGAGCGCGGCGACAGGCAGTTGGCTGCCGGCGGTCATACTTCTGCTGGCGACGATCGTGGCATGGGAAGCCGTGGTGCGGATCTTCGCCATATCCGCCTTCATCATTCCCGCCCCGTCCGAGATTGCGCGATCGCTGGTCGCGCAATGGGCGACGCTCATGCAGGCGACGCTGGTGACGGCAGGCGAGATTCTGTTCGGCTTCCTTGTTTCGGTCGTCGTCGGCGTCATCATCGCGCTGGTCATCGTGCGCTTCGACTGGCTGGGGCGAGCGCTCTATCCGCTGGTGGTCCTGTTTCAGAACGTGCCCAAGGTAGCGCTGGCGCCGATCTTCATCCTCTGGTTCGGCTACGGGCTCGCGCCCAAGGTCGGCCTGATCCTGGTCGTAGCCTTCTTCCCGGTGACCTTGTCGATGCTGGCGGGCATGCAGTCGGTCGATCGCTCGTTGCTGTCGCTGATGAATTCGGTCGGCGCCAGCCCGACGCAGATCCTGTTCAGGATCCGCGTTCCGCACTCGCTGCCGAACCTGATGGCGGGAACCAAGATAGCCGCCACGTTGAGCGTCATCGGCGCCATCGTCGGTGAATTCGCCGGCGCCTCGGACGGGCTGGGATACGTCATCCAGTTCGCCTCGACGCAGCTCGACACCGCGCTGGTCTTCGCGGCGCTGCTGCTCGTTTCGGTGCTGGGCATCGCCTTCTACTACGCAGCCGAGATTCTCGAACGCATCGTGGTGCCATGGGCGCCGAAATTCAGCCAAGCCTAGGCCCATCAACCGACTTCACAAGAAGGGAACAAAAAATGCTCAGACGCTCACTTATCAAGGCAGTCGCCGTCGCTGCGGCCGCCGGTGTGCTTGGGTTCTCGAATGCGGCCTTGGCGGCCGACAAGATCAATGTCCAGCTCGACTGGGTGGTGCGCGGCAACCACGCCATGTTCTTTGTCGGCAAGGAAAAGGGCTTCTTCGCCAAGAACGGCATTGACGTCGCCGAGATCCGCAAGGGGTCGGGCTCACCCGACGCCATGCGGCTGGTGGGCAATGGAAACGCGGATTTCGGTTTCGGCGATCTTCCAACGCTCGCCGTCGCCCGTTCGCAGAATGTCCCGGTCGTCGCGGTGGCCGCCGTCAACCAGCACTCGCCGCTGGCCATCATCTCGCTGGCCAAGACGGTGAAGCTCACCAAGCCGGCCGACCTCAAGGGCCTCACCATCGGCATTCATCCGGCCGGCTCGACCTACATCTTCTTCAAGGGCTTCCTGGCGGCCAATGGCCTGACCGAGAAGGACATGACGCTGAACAGCGTCTCGCCGCCCTATGAAAGCTATCTTCTGCTTGGCCGGGTCCAGACGGTGGTCGGCTATGTCGACGCCGAGGTTCCCGAACTGGAAGCCAAGGCCGGCGGTCCCGGCTCCCTCAGCATCATGATGGGCGCGGATCATGGCTGGAAGGCCTATGGCTCCGGCCTGTTCACCTCGGAGAAGATGATCAAGGACAAGCCCGACGTCGTCGCCCGTTTCGTCAAGGCCTACAGCGAAGCCTTCGACTATGTCGTTGCCCACCCTGAAGAGGCCGCCGAGATCACGGCCAAGGCAGCCCCTGGCTACGCTGATAAGAAGGACGTGCTACTGGCGCAGATCAACGCCGACATCGCGTCGACCTTCACCAGTTCCGACACCAAGGAACACGGCCTCGGCTGGATGACGAAGACGCAGTGGGAGGAAACCCTGAAGACGCTCACCGATCAGGGCGTGCTCAAGGCCACCCTGTCGGCGGATGATGTGTTCACCGACAAGTTCCTGGGGAAGAAGTAAGAGGCGCGCGGTGTTGGAGCGGCAAGTCGATGAGCGCCTACCGGCAGACCAGATTGTCCTGCCCCATGACGCAGGACACGGCGCGCTCGCCTTTCGCCGCGTCGGTGCGGTCGAGCGTGATCTGCGCGCGGGTGGCATATGCGCGACCCGACAGACCGCACCACAGCCGCTCTACGGGCAGGTTCTCGCGCTTGTCGTTGAGGATCGTGAACGTACCCGTCTTGGGGTCGAACCAGAGCTCGAGGCGAGCGCTCTTGCCCGGCGCGACCGTCGCGATCCCGGCCGAATACCAGTGGGCGAAGTCGGCATTGCACGACAGCCCTTCACTGCCCGCATTCGAAATCGTCAACGGCACCATATCGAGCCCATCGGTGCCCTTGCGGACGATGACATGGTGCAACTCAACCGCGTTGGCGAACGATGTGAACGCCAGCATCACCGGGAGGATATAACGAATCTTCACTTTGCCTGAGCTCCATGGGTAAATTTTTCTCAGGTAGTCTATCTCGCTTCTGCGCAATAACAACAAGAATATTAACTGGTAAACCGAAACAGAGAGGGTGAAATGTTAAAGATTCTGAAGAGCAGTGTTAGTGCAGTTATACTGAGTGGCGTCTTACTTGGCGGTGCGCTTGCTGGCGAAGTGAAGTCGATCGCCATCCTGACGCCGGAAGAAGGCACCGATTACGGTTGGAACCAGCAGGGCATCGATGCGGCCAAGGCGGCGGGCAAGGCCGCCGGCGTCGAAGTGGTCGTGGCCCAGGGCCTCGGCTATGGCGACGTACGCCCGACGTTGCGGGAACTCGCGTCCGACGGCGCCAGCCTGCTGATCGCCCACGCCAGCGGCTACAACACCTCGGCGCCTGAAATCGCCAAGGAGTTGAAGGTTCCGGTGGCGATCGTCGATACGCCGAACGGCCTGGAGAAGGGTCTCGTCGCCGACTATACGCTGAGCGGCCACCAGGGCGCCTATCTTGCCGGTCGTCTCGCCGCCAAGATGTCGCGCTCTAAGTCGGTCGGCATCGTCGTGTCGGGCGAGCCTCCGTCATGGAACTCGCAGTCGGCGGCGTTCGCGCAGGGCGTGAAGGCCGAGAACCCGGCCGTCAAGATCACCTATGCGGTGATCGGCCCGGCCGCCTACAGCGATGCGGCCGGCGGCAAGCGCGTCACCGAGAGCGTGATCGCCTCGGGGGCGGATATCATCTTCGGCCAGGGCAACGGCTCGAGCTTCGGCATGCTGCAGGCGGTCGAGACGACCAAGGCTGCCGACGGCGGCAAGGTCTATTTCATCGACGTCATCGGTGACAAGTCGCCGATCGACAAGGGCTTCCTGCTGTCGTCGGTGGTGTGGAACATCGAGCCGGTCTATGCGGCGATGATCGCCGACATCAAGGCCGACACGTTCGGCACCAAGCACTATGCGATTGGCCTCAAGGACGACTCGGTCAAGCTGCTGAAGACCGCAGCGATCCCGGACAAGGTCTGGTCCGAAATCCAGGCGCTGCGCGAGGACGTCATTTCCGGCAAGATCAAGGTCGATCCGGTCTATGACGCCGCCGCCGTCAGGGCGCTGATGACGAGCGTCGCCCAGTAAGGCGGCCGCTAGCCTGCTTCCGGAGGGGCGATCGGTTCACCCCTCCGGATATTTCCCGTTTTTCCAGTGCTGGGCTTTCATGAGCAGTCTTTCTTCATCGCCCGCCGGCAAGCGCGATATCGTCGCGCTCGAAGGCGTGACCAAACGCTTTCCCGGCATCGTCGCCAATGACGGCATCGACCTGTCGATCAGCCCCGGCGAGGTGCATGTGCTGCTCGGCGAGAACGGCGCTGGAAAATCCACCCTGATCGGCATGTTGTCGGGACTGCAGCAACCGGACGAGGGGCGCATACTGGTCGACGGCAAGCCGACGCCGATAACCTCGCCGCGCCATGCGCTGGCGCTGGGCATCGGCACCGTGTTCCAGCACATGATGCTGGTGCCGACGCTGACGGTGGCGGAAAACCTCTTGCTCGGCGGGCCCTGGTGGCAGCGCCCCAGGACCGAAGAACTGGCGGCGCGCGTCGCCGAAATCACCCGCAGCCTGGGCATCACGGTCAAGCTGCATGCCAAGGTGTCGGAGCTTTCGCTCGGCGAGCAGCAGCAGGTCGAGATCCTGCGCGCCATGGTGCGCAACAGCCGGCTGCTGATCCTCGATGAATCCACCTCGATGCTGACGCCGAAGGGCATCGAGGAACTCGGCGCGCTGATGCGCCGCCTTGCCGAGAAGGGCCTGGCGATCGTCTTCATCACCCACAAGCTCAAGGAAGCGGCGGCTTTCGGCGACCGCATCTCGGTGCTGAAACTCGGACGCAAGGTCGGGGAGATTCCGCCCGAGCGTTTTCGCGCGCTGGGTGAGCAGGAGATTATCTCGGAGATCGTGGAATTGATGTTCGGCAAGCAGAAGGGCGATCCCGAAGCTGCGCAGCGTCCTACCCGAACTATCCGAGCCGATGCCGCGCCGTTGCTCGAAGTGGCCGGTCTATCGGTCGCGCCGACCGACAACGCGCCGGGCCTGTCTTCGATCTCCTTCGACATCCGCCCCGGCGAAATTCTCGGGATCGCCGGTATCGACGGCAATGGCCAGAAGCAATTGGCCGAGGCCCTGGCCGGCCAGCGCGCGGCGACCGGCGGTTCGGTGCGGCTGGAGGGCGCCGCCATCGAGGCTGCGAGCGTCGGCGAACGCCGCAGACATGGTCTACGCTACCTGACCGACGACCGGCTGGGCGAAGGCACGGTAGGCACCTTCCCGGTCTCGATCAACTTCTTCCTTAAGCAGGTTGGCGCGGCGCCCTTCTGGCGCGGCGGCGTCGAGCAGCGTGCCGAGATCGACAGGCGCGCCGCTGAGCTCGTGCGCGAATATGATGTTCGTACACCAAGCCTCAAGACGCCGGTCGCGCGGCTCTCCGGCGGCAACATCCAGAAGGTCCTTTTGGCGCGCGAGCTGGCCGAGGGCGCGAAGGTGGTGATTTTCAACAAGCCGACCTACGGGCTCGATCTCGCCAACACGCTGGCGTCACGCCAACGCATCCGCGACACGGCGGCACGCGGCCTCGCCGTCCTCTTGATCTCCACCGATCTCGAGGAATTGCTCAGCATGTGCGACCGTATCGCGGTGATTGCCAACGGCGCGCTCGTGGGCGCCGTCGAGAATAGCGACGATGCCCGCACCAAGGTCGGGCGCCTGATGATTGGACTGGCCGCATGAGCATCGATACCGCACCCACTGTCAGCGCCACCGCGCTCGATGCCACGAGCGGGGCGGGTCCACGCCGTGACATCCTGCGCCGGTTGCTGATGACGCTGGGCCCCATCCTGGTCGCTCTCGTCATCGCCGGCTGCATCCTGCTCGCCGTCGGTGTCGATCCGCTCGCCTATTATGGCTATGTGCTGGAGAAAGGCCTGTTCTCGCCGCTGGGCGTGCAACAGACGCTGACGCGGATGGCGCCGCTGCTGTTCCTCGCCGCCGGCCTGATCGTCGCCTTCCGCTCGGGCATGTGGAACCTCGGCGGCGACGGCCAGTTCCTGCTGGGCGCCGTCACGGCCGCCGCCAGCGCTCCTGTGCTGGTGGAGATCTTGCCGGCTTGGCTGGCGCTCATCTGCTCATTCCTGATCGCCATGGTCGTGGCGGTGATCTGGTCGCTGGTGCCCGCGTTGCTGCGCGCCTATCAGGGCGTCAACGAGATCATCACCACGCTGATGATGACGTTCCTCGGCACCTCGCTCGCCAATGTCCTGGTCAAGCTAGTTTTTCGCGATCCCGGCACGACCGTGCCGCAGACACGCACGCTGCCGGTGGACGAGCGGCTGCCGCGACTGTTCGACACCACCATCACCAGCGGCCTCCTGCTCGGCCTTGCGGCGATCATCATCGTGCATCTGGTGATGACGCGCACCGCGTTCGGCCTGAAGCTGCGCATCGTCGGCGCCAATCCGCGCGCCGCGGTTCATGCGGGGCTGGGCGTGCCTGGCCTGACCATTGCGGTCTTCGCTATTTCCGCCGGGCTCGCCGGCCTGGCCGGCGCAGTCGACATCATCGGCGTGCAGGGCAATGTCCGCGCCGACTGGAATCCCGCTTATGGGTTGGCGGTCATTCCGGCCGTGTTCCTCGCCCGCATGAACGGCTTTGCCGCGATAGGTTTCGTGTTCCTGCTTTCGGTGCTGTCGATCGGCGGCGAGAGCGCAGCGCGGCGGCTTGGCGTGCCCAATCATTTCACGCTGGTGCTGGTCTCCATCGTGCTGATCGTGCTCGCTCTCGCAGAGTATTTCGACCATCGCTACAACCAGTCGAGAAAGGCCTGAGGCATGACCGGGCTGTTCAGCGAAGTCTTTCTCAGCGCGCTCCTGTTCGGCGCCGTCACCGCGGCCATCCCGCTGCTGCTTGCCGGCCTCGGCGAGCAGATGTCGGAAAAGGCCGGCGTGCTGAACATCGGCATCGAAGGCATGATGCTGGCCGGCGCCTATCTCGGCTTCGTCGGTTCCTTTTATTCCGGATCGCTTTGGCTGGGCTTCCTCACTGGCGCTGTCGGGGGCGTCGCGGTGGCGTTGATCATGGCGCTGCTGTGCGTACGCATCGGGCTGAACCAAATCGTCATCGGCATCGCGCTGACGCTCGGTCTCGAAGGACTGACGGCGCTGCTTCACCATTTCCAGTTCTCGCGCAGCTATCCCCGCCTGCCGGCGGCGGACGCCACGGTTATCCCGCTGCTGTCGGATATTCCTGTCATCGGGCCTGCCTTCTTCAAGCATCACCTGATCGTCTACCTGGCGGTCGCGCTGGTGTTCGGAATGAGCTACCTCTACCGGCGCACGCAGCTCGGCCTCAATCTGCAGGCGGCGGGCGACAAGCCGGCCGCGCTCGACGTCGCCGGGATAGACGTGGTCAGGACGCGCACGGTCGCGGTGCTGACGACCGGCGCGCTGGCCGGGCTCGGCGGCGCCTATCTCGCCAATGTCGGGGCGGGACTGTTCATTCCGTTCATCACCAACGGTGCGGGTTTCCTCGGGATCGTGCTGGCCATGCTGGCGCGCGGCCGTCCGGTCTGGGTGCTGTTCGGCGCGCTTTTGTTCGGGGTCTGCCTGTCGCTGACGACGGCCATGCAGGTGGCGGGCATCAACATACCGACCGACGTCATCCAGATGCTGCCATTCCTGGCGGTAATGATCATGCTGGTGCTGTTCGGGCGGCGCGCCAGCCTGCCGGCGGCGCTCGGCATTCCATACGAGCGCGGTGCGCGCTGACAGCAATCACATGCGCGGACGGGAGCCGCGCCAAAACAGGAGGCAACAATGTCGGATACCAAGGTCTACCTGCTCGACGGCGGCTCGCTCGTCCTCGACGGCTATCACGTGTTCTGGAATCGCGGCCCGGGCGGCGAAGTGCGCTTTCCGGTCTATTCGATACTGATCGAGCATGCCGAGGGCCGGTTCCTGATCGACACCGGCTACGACTACGACCATGTGATGAAAGTGTTGCCTTTCGAGAAGCCGATCCAGGAAAAGCACCAGACCATCCCCGGCGCGCTTGCCTTGCTCGGACTCGAGCCCAAGGACATCGACGTCGTCGTCAACTCGCATTTCCATTTCGACCATTGCGGCGGCAACAAGTATTTTCCGCACGCAAAGAAAATCTGCCATCGCTCGGAGGTGCCGCAGGCGTGCAATCCGCAGCCTTTCGAACATCTGGGCTATTCCGACCTGAGCTTCTCGGCGGAGGCGGCCGAGGCGCGCGGCGCGACCGCGCAATTGCTGGAAGGCACGACGCGCGCCAACTCGACCTTCGAGGGCATCGACGGCGACGTCGATCTCGCCAGGGGCGTCAAGCTCATCTCGACACCCGGCCATTCGATCGGTCACTACAGCCTGCTGGTCGAGTTCCCAAAGCGCAAGCCGATCATGTTCACCATCGACGCCGCCTACACGCAGAAAAGCCTTGAAACACTTTGCCAGGCGTCTTTCCACATCGACCCGGTCGCCGGCGTCGATTCGATGCGCAAGGTGAAGAAGCTTGCCGAGGACCATGGCGCCGAGCTGATGTACTCGCACGACATGGAGAACTTCAAGACGTACAAGACCGGCACCCAGTTCTACGGCTGAACGCCGCCAATCCGGAGACCACCCCTATGCGCTATTCCGATCATGCCGACCCGGTCATCACCCTGACCGCGGGGCCAGTCAACGCCTATGCCGAAGTGCTGCGGGGCCTCGGCCGCACGGTGCTCTACGACTACGACCCGGCGTTCCAGCTCTTCTATGAAAAGGTGGCCAACAAGGCGCAGAAGGCGATGCGGCTGTCGAACAAGCCGGTCATTCTGCATGGCGAGCCGGTGCTGGGCCTCGAGGCCGCGGCGGCGTCCCTGATCGCGCCCGACGACATCGTGCTCAACCTTGCCTCCGGCGTTTACGGCAAGGGGTTCGGCTATTGGGCGAAACGCTATTCGCCGCATCTGCTCGAAATCGAAGTGCCCTACAATGAGGCGATCGACCCGCAGGCGGTCGCGGCAATGCTTAAGGCGCATCCGGAAATCACCGTCGTTTCCGTCTGTCACCACGACACGCCGTCCGGCACCATCAACCCGATCGATGCCATCGGCGCGCTGGTCTCGGCGCATGGCGCCTACTTCATTGTCGACGCCGTCTCCTCCTTCGGCGGCATGAAGACGCATCCCGAGGATTGCAAGGCCGATATCTATGTGACCGGCCCCAACAAATGCCTGGGCGCCCCTCCCGGCCTCACCATGATGGGCGTCAGCGAGCGGGCCTGGGCCAAGATGAAGGCCAATCCCCTGGCGCCGCGCGCATCGATGCTGAGTATCGTCGACTGGGAAGACGCCTGGTCGAGCGACAAGCCATTTCCGTTCACGCCGTCGGTCTCGGAGATCAACGGGCTCGATGTCGCACTCGATCTCTACCTCAACGAGGGGCCGGAGGCGGTTTGGGCGCGCCACGCGCTTACAGCCAGGGCCATGCGCGCCGGCGTCGCGGCGATGGGCTTGTCCATCTGGGCGGCGAGCGACAGGATCGCGTCGCCAACCACGACCGCGGTCCGCACCCCGGTAGGCGTTGACGAGAAGGCGCTTCGCCAGGCCGCGCGTGCCCGCTATGGCGTGGTGTTTTCATCGGGTCGCGGCGAAACGCTTGGGAAGCTGACGCGCATCGGCCACATGGGGCCGACCGCGCAGCCGATCTATGCGATCGCGGCGCTGACGGCGCTTGGCGGCGCCATGAACGCGGCCGGCCAGAAACTGGCAATCGGCAAAGGCATCGATGCGGCGCTGGCCGTCATCGACGCCGACGCCTGAACAGACATCATCGGATCACGGACCAAGGGAGACATTTCATGACTGGACGGCTTGCGGGAAAGACCGCCCTGGTGACGGGCGCGGCGCAGGGTATCGGCAAGGCGATCGCGGCGAGGCTTGCCGCCGACGGCGCGACCGTCATCGTCAGCGACGTCAACGCTGAGGGCGCCAAGGCCGCCGCCGCGTCGATCGGGGGCAAAGCGAAGGCTGTCGCCGCCGACATCTCCGACCCGGCATCCGTCAAAGCGCTTTTCGCTGAAATCCAGGCACTGACCGGCGGCGTCGATATCCTGGTCAACAACGCCAGCATCGTGCCGTTCATCGCCTGGGACGATGTCGATCTCGACCATTGGCGCAAGATCATCGACGTCAACCTGACGGGCACCTTCATCGTGACCCGCGCGGCCACCGACCAGATGCGGGCGGCGAACAAGGCGGGGCGGGTGATCAGCATCGCCTCCAACACCTTCTTCGCCGGCACGCCCAATATGGCGGCCTATGTCGCTGCCAAGGGCGGTGTCATCGGTTTCACGCGGGCGCTGGCCACGGAGCTTGGCAAGTATAACATCACGGCGAATGCGGTGACGCCCGGCCTGATCGAGAGCGACGGCGTCAAGGCAAGCCCGCACAACGAGGCGTTCGGCTTCGTCGAGATGCTGCAAGCGGTGAAAGGCAAGGGCCAGCCAGAACACATCGCTGATGTCGTATCGTTCCTGGCGAGCGACGACGCACGCTGGATCACCGGCCAGACGCTGAATGTGGACGCCGGGATGGTCAGGCATTAGGGAAGTCGTCAGATCGACAGCCACGGCCCGGCGGAAGAAGTCACGTACTCATCCGCGCGATCCAACAAGAATACCGAGGACGGCGCCGCGCGCGCCGGCCGCGCCTGGCTAGAAGGCGATGTCCCCTGTCCTGGCGGCGCGGGGACAAATGGCTTTGCCGGCTCCGAAAATATCGGCTTAACTTGCCGAGCCTTGCCGCGATGAGCGGCCGGCGAAGTGGTTTCGGGAGCGTGCATGGGGCGCAGACAATCGGATCAGGCGGTTCGCGGACCGCAATTCGCCAGGACTCTCGACTGGAACCTGCTGAAATTCTTCCATGAGATCGCCAGCGCCCGTTCGGTGACCCGGGCGGCGCAGGAATTGAACCGAAAGCAACCGGCGCTCAGCCTCGCGTTGCGGCGCCTCGAGGAAAGGCTTGGTGTCACGCTTTGCCATCGTGGCCCGACCGGCTTCGAGTTGACGGAGGAGGGCCGCATCCTTGCCGAGCGTTGCCGGGAGTTCGCCGGTGCAATCCGTGAAATCCCGGCAAAGCTCTCGGACGTCAAGTCCGAGATACATGGACATTTGCGGGTGATGCTGGTCTCCAACCTTGTCGCGCCGGCGCTCGATGAGGCGATCGCCGCCTTCCATGCCAAATATCCGGCTGTCGAGCTGATCGTTGAAGTCGCGGCCTGGACCGAAGTGGTCAACTCCCTCATCCAACACAAGATCGACGTCGGCATCTCGCCTTCGCGGGTAAAGCGCGCCGAACTCGCCTACCTCCATCTCTTCACCGAGATCCACCGGCCCTATTGCGGAAGGCCGCACAAGCTCTTTGGCAAGAGCATCGCCAATCCGGGCGATCTGGCCAGGGAAGCCTTCGTGCTGACCGGCGCCGACGAGGGCGACGAGCTAACCCAATTCCGGCTCGAACATGGCTTTGGCCGCAACATCGCCGGCATGTCCGATCATCTCGAGGAGGCCAAGCGTCTGGCGATCCTCGGCGTCGGTCTCTGCTTCCTGCCGGAAGGCTATGCACAAACCGATGTCGAGGCCGGGCGGCTGTGGCCGCTGATCGCCGGTACCGAGGTCCCTCGCAACGACATCTTCATCGTCACCGACCCGCAAAGCCCGACACATATCGCGCGTGACCTTTTCATCGCCGAAATTGTCGAGAAGACGCAGCCTCGGGAAGGGAGTGCATTGATCTGATTAATGCTTAACGTTCGATCTTTGGGCGTTGAAGGGAGTAGCTCGGAGTTTCATGGTCAAGCATGGCGATATTGCATCGGTCCCGTTGATGCTGCCGTAAGGCAAGACGGGCGGGCATATCGACCAGGGGAACACCTCGCAAAGGGGATATTGAGATGACCTTGCAGACACCGACTTCGCCCCGGCAGCCGTTGCCGGGCGACTCGCAGCCGACGATTGCCGACAGCGTAGAAACCATCCTATCCGTCACCGAGGCGGACATCGCCGACTATACCGAATCCGTGGTGCCGCAGGCAAAGCGGCGCTCCAACTTCCGCATGCTGGCGCAGTTCCTATCGATGCAGGCGGTGTTCGGCACCGTGCTGGTCGGCTATGGCGCGCGCTTCCAGGGGCTGACGCTTTCCGAATTGACTTTGGCGATGCTGATCGCCGCAGCCGTCATGAGTCTATATTGCATCGGCTCGGCAAATGCCGGCGCCGCCACCGGCCAGACCCATTCGGTGATGGCGCGCAGCATTTTCGGCACCATCGGCAGCGGTCTCGTCTCGCTGCTTCTGGTCGTCAACGGCATGGCTTTCTACCTGTTCACGGTGAAGTTCATCATCGATATCGCCGGCGGCCTGATGACGGTGCCGGCGGTCGGCGCCATCACCGCGCTATTGGCGATAGTGATGATCGTCAACACGTATTTCGGCTTCGAGGGCGTGCAGCGCTTCGCCCAGTTCGTCGCCGTGCCGGTTATTCTGATCTGGGGCATCTTCGCCACCATCCTCGCCTTCACCACCGTCTCGCACGATGTGCTGGCCGCAGTGCCCCATGTCGACAACAAGACCGCGATGATCATGGTGATCGGCTCGATGGTCGGTCTGTCCACTTGGGGCAACGAGCCGGACTTCTTCCGCTACGCAAAGGTGGGTCGCGCCTCCTGGTGGAATATTCCAACCATCGTCATCTCGTATGTGGTCGGCGCGCTGCTCTTCCCGATCATGGGCTACATGATCGCGGCGCTCTCCAACCAGCCCGACTTTGGCCCGAGCATCAGCTACTTCGTCAACTTCACCATGTTCGGCAGCGCGCTGCTGGGCATCGCAGTCATCGTCATCAACCAGTGGGCGGTGCAGGACGGCAACCTCTACATCGCAGTCAACGGCGCGCAGAACGTTCTCTCCGGCATTCGCGGCTGGAAGCGCCAGTATACCGTCGTCGGCCTTGGCCTGATTGCGGCCGTGCTCACCTTCTACCTGCCCAACTTGCAGGATACGTTCAACCTCGTCACCAGCATCGGCTCGACCACGGTGCCGGTCGCAAGCACGATCATGGCGATCGACCTTTTCCTGCTGCCCTGGCTGTTCGGCATCAAGCGGCCGATGTACCGCGTCGCCAACTGGGGCGAGCTCGGCATCGCCAACTGGCCGGGCGTCATAGCCTTGGCCGCCGGTACGGTGGTCGGCGTCTACACCGCGGGCCTCATCCCGGCGATCAACAGCGCCTATATCGGCTTCCCGGCCCTTCAGGCCTGGCTGACCGGCGCGGTCGTCTACCTCATCGGCGTGACGCTGGTCCGCAAGCGGGCCGACGTGCAGGCCCTGCTTGGCTTCGCCCGCATCTGAAGCACAGGCGGTCCGGAGGCTGCAGCCAGTCTCCGGACCGATATCCAAGCCCCACTGTGTCCGTTGCGGCAGACCGCACGGGAGGAATTGCCATGACATCCCTCGATCTCCTCATCCGCGCGCCGCGCGCAATCCTGCCGGAAGGCGAGCGCGCCGTATCTGTCGGCGTCGCCGGCGGCAAGATCGCCCGTGTCGCCGCGCTCGACGCTCCCGCCAAAGCCCGGGAAACCGTCACGCTCGATGCCGATACCGTGCTGCTGCCGGGCCTCGTCGACAGCCATGTCCATATCTGCGAACCCGGCAACACCGAATGGGAAGGCTTTCTGACAGCAACCCGCGCGGCGGCGGCCGGCGGCATCACGACGCTGGTCGACATGCCGCTGGACAGCGTACCGACCACCGTGACGCTCGAGGCATTTGACGCAAAGCGGGAGGCCGCCGACGGCCAGTGCCATGTCGATGTCGGCTTCTGGGGCGGCGCCATTCCGTCGAACCTCGAAGACCTGCCGAAGCTGCATGCCGCTGGCGTGTTCGGCTTCAAGTCCTTCCTCTGCGACACCGGCACCGACGATTTTCCGGGCATCACACCCGGACATATGCGCAAGGTGATGGATGTTGTCGCCGGTCTCGGCTCGCTCTTCATCGTCCACGCGGAGAGCGCCGAAGCGATGGCCGGAATGGCGGAGGTACACACCCGCCATTATGCCGACTATCTCGCCTCGCGCCCCAAAGGCATCGAGGACCAGGCGATCGCCCAAGTGATCGAGGCAGCCCGCGCCAGCGGCGCGCGCGCGCATATCCTTCATCTCTCAAGCGCCGACGCGCTGCCGATGATCGCTGCCGCAATCGCCGACGGCGTCAGGCTCAGCGTCGAGACCTGCCCGCACTATCTTGCGCTTTGCGCCGAGGAGATCGCCGACGGCGAGACCGCCGCCAAGGTCGGCCCGCCTGTGCGCGAAACCGTCAATCGTGAAAGACTCTGGGATGGCGTCGGGGAGGGCACGATCAGCATGATCGTCTCGGACCATTCGCCCTGCACGCCTGAAATGAAGGAGCTGGTCTCCGGCGATTTCGGCGCCGCCTGGGGCGGCATTTCCTCGCTGCAGCTCGGGCTGCCGGTGACCTGGAGCGAGGCGCGCAAGCGCGGCCATTCGCTGCCCGACGTCGTCCGCTGGATGGCGGAGCGTCCGGCCGCGCTCGCCGGGCTGGCGCACAAGGGGCGCATCGCGACCGGTTGCGATGCCGACTTCGCATTGTTTTCACCCGATGCCGAATTCATCGTCGATGCGGCCAGCCTCCACCACCGCCATCCGATCACCCCTTATGCCGGCAGGACGCTGAGCGGCGTGGTGCAGGAAACATACCTCCGCGGCCGGCGCATCGACCTCTTCGGCCGCCCGATGGGCGAACTGATCGACAGAAGAGCGCAGGCCGGAAGAACAAGCCTGATGCAAGAATTGAGAAGGAGTGCCTGAGATGAAAATCCTGGTCGTCAACGTCAACACCAGCCTGTCGATGTCCGATGTCATCGACACGGCCGCCAAGACCGCAGCATCGCCCGGAACCGACATCGTCACGCTGACGCCCTTCTTCGGCCCCGAAGCGGTGGACTGCAACTTCGAGAGCTACATCTCGGCAGTCGCCGTGATGGACCGCGTGCTCGCCCATGACGAACCGTTCGATGCCGTGGTCCTGGCCGGTTTCGGCGAGCATGGCCGCGATGGGCTGCAGGAACTGATCGAGGAGCCGGTCATCGAGATCTGCGAGGCTTCCGCCCACATCGCGATGATGATCGGCCGCAGCTATTCGGTCGTCACAACCTTGCAGCGCTCGGTGCCGCCGATCGAGGATCGGCTGCGGCTGTCCGGCCTTGCCGACCGCTGCGCCTCGGTGCGCGCCAACGGCATGACCACGCTGGAGGTCGATCAGGATCCCGCCGGCGCGATGCGGTCCATCGTTGAGGAAGCGCGCAAGGCCGTCGAACAGGATCATGCCGAAGTGATCTGTCTGGGCTGCGCAGGCATGGCCGGCTTGGAGGAGGCGATCACATCCGAACTTGGCGTGCCCGTTATCGACGGCGTGGCCGCGGCGGTGCGCCTGGCCGAGGCGGTCGTCGGCCTGGGCCTCAAGACCAGCAAGGTCTCGACCTACGCAAAGCCGGACGCGAAGCGCATCGACGGTTGGCCGTTATCGCAGGCGCTGGGCTTGAGCCAGCGCCCGGCGGGGCTGGCGCTGCGCGCGGGAGGCCGGCGATGAACATGATCGAGAAAGCCTCGGCACATGAGGCTTACGCCATGCCCGAGCTGAAGGAGGATTTCGCAGCCGAGGTCGATCTTGCCTCGCGCTGGCTGGGCGGCAGCGTGCTGGCCGCGAGCGACGAATCCTTCGGCGAGAAAGAGAGCCTGCTCACGCCGACGCCCTCTGCCTTCGTCCCCGGCAATTACGGGCCGCGCGGCGAGATCGTCGACGGCTGGGAGACCAAGCGTCGGCGCGAACCCGGACACGATTGGGCATTGGTCCGGCTGGGCGCCGCCGGCATGATTACCAGCATCGATGTCGATACCTCCTTCTTCACCGGCAATTTCCCGACCACGTGCCGCATCGAGGCCTGCGGCATCGAAGGCTATCCTGGGCCCAAGGCCCTGCAATCGACTGAGACCGAATGGATCGAGATCGTGCCGCGTTCGCCGCTCAAGGGCGACGCGCACAACCGCTTCGACGTCTCTGACCGCCGCCGCTTCACCCATGTGCGTCTGTCGGCCTTTCCGGACGGCGGCATCGCGAGGCTGCGCGTCTATGGCCGCGTCGTGCCGGACCCGCGAATATTCGACGGGCTCACCATCGACCTCGCCAGCCAGGATCATGGCGGCCAGGTGGTGACCAGCAGCGACGGCTTCTACACCTCTGCCGCGATGCTCAACCGTCCCGACAAGGCACGCAACATGGGAGACGGGTGGGAAACGCGCCGCCGTCGTGATGACGGCAACGACCATGCCATCATCCGCCTGGCGCTGCCGGGCCGTGTCAGCCTCGTCGAGATCGACACAGCGCATTTCAAGTACAACGCTTCGGCGGAGGTCGCGCTTTCCGGGACGGGGGAGGCACTGACCGGAGACAACGGCTGGATGCCGCTGCTTTCGCGCCGGCCATTGCAGCCGGACACGCGCCATGTCTTTCGCGTGGCAGAAACGAGCGAGCCGGTTTCCTACGTGAGGCTCGATGCCTATCCCGATGGCGGCATCTCGCGGGTGAGGCTGTGGGGCAAGGTCGACCCCGCCGCCCGGCGCGCCGCTGGTTATCGCTGGTTCGACGCGCTGCCGACAGGGCAGGCCAGGCAGGTACTCGCGGAGCGGGGTGTCTCTGGCGACCTCGCGGAACAGGTGATTGCTGCGCGACCACTCAATGGGGAGATCGGGGGTTCCTTTCAGAGCGCGGATCTATCCGGCCTGTGGACAATGCTAGAGGGACGATTCAATGAGAGCTGACGGGTTCGTCGGTGGCTTTAAAGCGCTGCGGCGATTGATGTTCGCAGCACTGCAGTTTCGTTTCGGGCAATTCGCAAAGCGCGGGTAGTTGCGGTCCGTTCCGTATCCACGGAGGCAGCCACCGACCAGCGTTCCTGGAGTGTCGCCCTTGGAGGTGGGATAGCTGGGTAGCGCGTTGGAACCGTCGATGCCGCCAAACTTGGCCTTGTATCAGTAGTTGCTTGCGCGCAAAGGCCTCGAAATCGAGGACAAGGGCAAATTTGCCGCTCTCATTGGCGGAGCCGCGTTCCCCACCTCACGGCATACTGGAAAAGCCCGCTCAATAAGAAGCCGCTATGGGACGGCCGTTGAACACGATCGTGGGTGTGAAGTGGTAGCGGGAGAGCGCTACCGCCTTTCCCCCCACTCGGAAAACCCGAGATACCTTCTACGGTGTTGGGCGTGATGACCTGTATCTGTGTTGCAAAGACCAGAGGGCAAGGACAAATCTGACCCGATGCCGACGCCGTCTCCATGACGCGAACGGCAGCTTTGATCCCAAAATCGGCCTTCGAGGCAGGCTCTGCCGATAGCTGAAAGCGGACCCCGCGGTAACGAACGTTAGACGGCGGTTGCACGGGTTGTGCCTGAGATCAGCCCCGTCCGAGTACGCCGCCGAGCGGCAGATCTTTCGTCTCGCCCTGACTGCTCTAGCTAGTTGGACAATTAAGCGCGGTCTGTCAGACTTGGCTCAGCCATCGACCGTCATGGGATCTCGGCTATTCAAAACGAAATCGGTGCCGCTCTATGAGTTCCTTTGAAGTCGCTTCGAGCTCCTTCTGACGCCGTTCGGCATTCCACATCAGCGCGGCAGCTGCGATGTCGGCAATTTGTTCGAGGTTGCTGCGATTGAGCCGGCCCGTGATCGCCAGCGCCGTTCGTCGCATGACTATGTCTGCCAGGTGGACGACGCGTTCGTTGCGCGCCAACCAATCAATTTCCGCCTGCGTATATTCCAATGAGCCGGCAAGCGGTTCCGCCTGCCGTTCGGCTTCGTGCGCTAGAATGACATGGGCGGTCGTGCCATAGCGGTCGAGCAGTACTTCAGCGCGAGCTGGCGATGTTCCTGTGTCGGCTGTCACTGCGGAGATCCAGCGCGCACGCGCAGCCGCATCGGCCGGAAAATCGCGGCCGCCGCCGATGGCGAGGTTTTGCGTGCTCACCCGCCTGGGCTGGCCAAGCCTAGACAGCAATGTGTCCGCTACCTCTTCGGCGAAACCGCGGAAGGTGGTCCACTTGCCGCCCACCAATGAAATGATCGGCCAGTTCCGGTTGCCCTCGGGTTCCATGACCGGTGCCGAGTGGTCACGGCTGATGAGGCCCGGCGCAGTGCCGTCCGACGCCGGCAGCGGGCGGATGCCGGAATAGGCATAGACGATCTGCTCGCGGCCGAAGGCAAGACCGGGCAGAAGGTCGCGCAGGCTCGCCAGGAAGTATTCGATCTCGTCCTCCTCGCAGCGCACCGTTTCGGGGTCGTCGGCGCGGATATCTGTCGAGCCGACCAGCGCGCGGCCGAGATAGTCGAACACCAGGCAGATGCGGCCGTCATTGGCCTCGAAATAGATCATGCGGCCTTTCAGAGCCCGCAACAGTTCGGGATGGTCAAGCAGGACGTGCGACCCCTTGGTGCCGCCGACCAGCCGTGACGGCGCGCCAAGCGCCGCGTTCACGGGATCGATCCATGGCCCTGTCGCGTTGACGACGATGCGCGGCCGGAAGCTTAGCTCGCCGCCCTCCGGCAGGGCGAAACGCACGATGCTGTCGTCGCGGCCAAGCAATTGCACGTAGTTGAGAGCCTCGGATTGAGCGCTAGCCCTTATGCCGTCCTGAAGAAGCTCTAGCACCAGTCGTTCGGGATGACGGACGGTGGCATCGTAATAGGTACCGGCCGCCACGATGCGTGGCGTCAACGGCGGTATCTCGGTCAACGCCCGCGCCCTCGACCACAGCGCATGCCTTGGCATGACGCGGTGGCGGGCGCCATAGAAGTCGTACATGGCGAGACCGATCTTGATCAGCAGAGCGCCGCGGCTGCGCGGTGCGGTCATGCTGCCGAAAAGGGTCCGCAGCGCCGCTCCGATGCCCGTCAGCCACGAAAAGATCGGGATGACGGTCGGCAGCGGTCGCACGGCATGCGGCGCATTGCTCAGCAGAAGGTTACGTTCCAGCGTCGACTGCGCGACGAGGCCCAACTCGCCCGTCTCCAGATACTTGATGCCGCCATGGATGAGCCGCGACGGCGCTGCGCTGGTGCCGGAACCGAAATCCGCCTTGTCGACGATCGCGACGCTGAGGCCCTGTTCGCACAGATCGCGAAACAGACCGGCGCCATTGATGCCGGCGCCGAGGATCAGGACATCGACGTCCCGTGACGCCCCGGTCATTGCACCGGCACGATCTTGAGATTGACCCCGGCCGCCCTCAGGCTGCCGGCAATCTCGTCGGGAAGACCGTCGTCACAGAGCACGAGATCGAAGTCGGTGAGGTCTGCGAAAAGATGCAGCGCTACCTTGCCGAACTTGGAGGAATCGATCAGCAGGATGGTGCGCGCGGCCGCCGCGGCCATCGCCTGCTTGACCCGCACCACCTGCGGATCCTGGATCAGCGTGGCGGTTTTATCGATCGCCGAAGCGGAGCAGATCAGAAGGTTCACCCTGATCTTCTGCAGGGCGCTCTCGCAGATGTGGCCGATAAAGGCGTTGTAGGTCGGATGGTATTCGCCGCCGAGCAGGATAAGCTTCAGGTCCTCCTTGTCCACCAGCTGTTCCGCCAGGGACAGGCTATTGGTGACAATTGTCAACGGTGCCATCTGTGGCAGGAACGGGCCGACCGCGTTGGCGGTGGTCGAATCGTCGAAAAGCACAACCTGTCCGGGTTCGATCTCGGCCACGGCCGCCCGGGCGAGCGCATGCTTGGCGGCGGTCGCATGCGTCTCGCGGAAGCGGAAAAGGCTTTCGTAGACGCCGGACGGCTGTGCGCTGACCGCGCCGTGCAGCTTGCGCAGCACCCCCTGGCGCGCCAGTTCGTCGACGTGGCGATGGATCGTCATGCGTGAGACGCCGAATGTCGCGACAAGCTCGTCGATTCGTGCCTCGCCGTGCTGAATGACATATTCGGCAATGTCCTGGCGGCGATTGTCCGTGTTCATTGTTCCCCCGTTTGCGCGAGCGCTTCGATCGACGGCCAGGCGCCGGCGAGACGGTTGGCGATGTCACAGTGCAGCCGGTAGCGCTTGTCCATGCCGGCGCTGCGCACGGGGTCGGGCCGGTAGGTACGGCCAAGCGCGGCGAGTTCGCGCGGATCATGACGAGCTGAGGCAAACAGGCCGATGCCGGCTCCGGCGCACAGTGCCGCGCCCCATGCTGCGGCCTCCTCAGTTTTGGTCACCGTGATCGGCATGCCGAGCACATCGGCAAATATCTGCGCGAAGACGGAATTGCGAGAAATGCCGCCGGTCAGCCGCACCTCCCTCGCGGCAAAACCTTCGCGCAGCGCATCGACGTGAACGCGATGGTTGAAGGCGATGCCTTCGATCACCGCTCGTAACATGTCGCCCCTGTCGTGCCAGCCGCGCAGCCCGAGAAAGCTGGCGCTAGCACCTGGGCCATGCGGCGAGCCGAACAGATAAGGGTGGAATAGCAGCGTAGACGGTCGCGCCAGCGCTGCCTCGATTTCCGGACCGACGACGGCGTGGATCGATCGCCCGTCGGCTTCCGCCGCCGCCCGCTCGGAGCCGCATAGCGTGTCGAGGAACCAGTCGTAGTTTGCCGCCGATGCCGGCGAGATCGACATGTTGTTCCACTCGCCTGGGCTCAGTCCGTTGCGACAGAACCAGCGGGCGTCGATGCGCGGTGCGGCGGAGACCGTCTCATTGATTGAATAGGTGCCGGCAACGACGGCGATCACACCTTCGCCGTAGCCGCCGATGCCGAGCGCCGAGGCAGTTACATCATGCAGGCCGGCCACGACCGGCGTGCCCGAGACAAGTCCGGTAGACCGGGCCGCTTTCGCCGTGACGGCGCCGACGATCTCGTCGGGCCGCGCGACCGGCGGCAGTGCATCGCCGAGCGCTTCTAAGCCGAAGATCGAGAGGATATCCGGCGCGTAGGCTTGCGTATCGACCTCTGTGAACGAGGTGCTCGCCTCGGTGAGATCGGTGCCCAGGCTGCCGGTCAGGCAAAAGCGCAGCCAGTCCTTGCAGGCAAGCACGTGGCCGATATGGGCAAAGCGCTCCGGCTCGCGCTCGCGTATCCAGGCCAGAAGCGAAGACGGCGCCGAGGCATGTGGCGTCTGGCCGGTCCGCGATAAAGCCTTCGCGGCCGTCCCATCGGTCTGCCACCGGTCCGCGATGTCTCCGGCCCGGCTATCAAGTGACAGGATGCCGTACCCGAGCGGCTCGAGGGTGCGATCGACCATGTAGAGCCCGTCACCATGGGCAGTGACCGCGACGGCGGCGATATCGGAGGCCGGCCGGCCACACTCCGACACCACTTGCGCGATCGCATCGGCGGTAGCCCGCCAAAGCCCGTTCATGTCGCGCTCTACATGGTGCGGCTCGGACA
>Ga0315336_1003182_pt1 | contig 22614 bp, 16 predicted proteins | sample ASW5metaG_FD_204512 | JGI IMG/M metagenome (GOLD analysis project Ga0315336, IMG submission 204512) | Ammonia-oxidizing marine archaeal communities from Monterey Bay, California, United States - ASW #5 | ecosystem: Environmental > Aquatic > Marine > Intertidal zone | place: USA: California... | reverse complement strand
ACGCATGTGGAGCGTCCCCGCTGGGAACGCCACGTCGCGTTGGCCACCGCGGTACGCCTTCCAGGCCTCGCGGTATTGGTCGCGGAACGCTCGCACCAGTCGTACACCCTCGCGGAGCATGTCGCGGGAAGAATCCTGTCCGTGATTGATGGCGCGGGATGGCGCGGCCACCAGTGAGTCGCGGTGGTCGACCACCGCGCGGACTGTCGTGCGCTGCCGCGTAGCCGCCCGTCCCGTCCGTTCGAGCCGTCCGCGGCGATGAGACGGCCAGCAGGCGCGATCGCGGACGCACCTGTGCCTCAGGCACCTGCGCGTCAGCATCACACTGCCTGCCTGTCGAGTGTCGCTACCCGGGTGCGAGTGCGGCCGCGCACCAAGGCGCTTCGACCACGTCGCAGCAGACCTCGTGAAGTAGACGCATGTGGAGCGTCCCCGCTGGGAACGCCACGTCGCGTTGGCCACCGCGGTACGCCTTCCAGGCCTCGCGGTATTGGTCGCGGAACGCTCGCACCAGTCGTACACCCTCGCGGAGCATGTCGCGGTTGCCACCTGCTGCGACGGTGGGGTTGCGTCCGCCCTTGGGGCGGATGGAGTCGGGGCTGTCGAACGGGTCGGTGTTGATGACCGCTTTGACACCGAGAAACCTTCGCTCTGACCTTCCACGCTCGTCACACAGGGCGCGCTGCTTGTCGCGGATGCTTGCCTCGATGCCCTCGATGAGTTGTGGCAGCGGCCGGTCGCGGAGCATCGGCGCAACGGTGTACCCGTAGGATACGGCCGCCCACCGGTCGTCCTCCTGATCGAAGAAGTACTCGGGCCGCTCGGCGTACCGGAGCTCGCGGTCCCAGTCCCCCGGCCTCGAGCACACCCCCGGCCACTTGCGGTAGTCGCGCACCAGGCCGTCTTTCACGCAGTTGGTGAGCGAGTAGACCATCGCGTCGAGCACAGCTTCAGGCGTCAGCAGTGCCACTTCGCTGAAGGAACGCCGCGCCCAGACCGCGTCGAGGTGCTGGTGCGGATGAGTCTCGCGGTAGTGGTCGATGAGGCAGCGGGCGATGCTGCGGTCCATCGCCTGCATGAACCGCGACAGGTCTGTGCCAAGGTCCGTCACGCCCAGGTGGATGTGGTTGCTCTGTACCGCCAGCCAGTGGAGTTCGACCTCATGCACCTGTGCGGCTCGAGCCGCGCAGTACTGGATGATCCCGTTGACGACGGGACTCGGCGTTAGAAGGAAACGCCGGTCGTGCACCGTGTGGGTGACGAAGTAGGTCGTCCCGGCCAGCCGCATCCTGGGTAGCGTCACAGGATTACATCGGACGTGGCCAGAAGCAGTTGTGGTGGAAATCAATCTCGGACCGGCGAGGACCCCGCATCCTGGCATCCTGGGTAGCGTCACAGGATTACATCGGACGTGGCCAGAAGCAGTTGTGGTGGAAATCAATCTCGGACCGGCGAGGGCCGGCGAGGAGAGGATTACATCGGACGTGGCCAGAAGCAGTTGTGGTGGAAATCAATCTCGGACCGGCGAGGGCCGGCGAGGAGAGCAGTTGTGGTGGAAATCAATCTCGGACCGGCGAGGCAGGACCGGCGAGGAGACCGGCGAGGAGGACCGGCGAGGAGCGCAAGCTACGTCAACCCGGCACCGCCGCGGAGTGCCGCCGCGCGGCAACTGGGCGGTTGGGGCCTACCCACTGTTTGCAACGAGTAGGCTATGTAGACCTCGCGAGGCCGGGAAGCACGTTCAGCGCGTGATCCATGTGATCCGGCACGTGGCAGATCTCCACGGCTAGACGCTCTCTACCGGGGCGGCCTGTCAGCTGGGCCGGTGGTGTCGGACCCGGTCCGGTTCCAGCCCACCAGGATGCGATTCATCGGCGTGATGGCTTGGGGGATCGCGCTCCAGTCGACCTGGTAGCCGGCGGCGTCGAGGCTGTAGCTGCGTGCAACGTCGCAGGCGAGTGTGCGGCCGAGCGCCCGGGTTAGCCCGGGCAAGACGGTGGGGCGCGCCTTGCCGTAGCAGCAGGGCATGGCCGCCACCGGACCGCCCGAGGCCATTGCGAGACGTAGGCCGACGTCTGTCAGCGGGCCGCAGGCGTGCACCAGCAGCGTGCCGGCGCCCTGCGGAAGCGACAGGTCGTCATCCACGGGAGCGCACTGGTAGTGCAGCTTCGGAGCGACCCACGGTGCGATGTTGACCACCGCCGCTCGAATTGCCTCGAAGGTCTCTGGAACGCGCTGGTCGATCAGCACGACCCGCTCCACCGTCCGCTCACAGAGGGCGAAGAGAATGCCCGTCAGGCCGTGGCCTGCACACAGGTCGACCATCGTCGGACGGCGCACGCGTTTTCGGACGCGGGCAAAGAACTCGAAGGACTCAAGCAGCTCCTTCAGGTGCATCACATGGTGGGCAGCGAGCGCCCGCGCGAGGCGATCGGGTAGGCTGTCGGTGGGGAACAGGTCCGCGGGGAATGTGTGCACGCGGCGCTTCTCCCCGGCGAGCGCGAGGTTGGCTGGTTCGTTGAAGCGGGTATAGATTTGGAAGCGAACGTCAGCGGGCACGGTATGCTTTCCCGGAGATCCGGCACTGGCCGACATCTTGCGAGATTGAGAAACTGTGAACGGCCATGATAGCGGGTTCAACGGCCGATTCGGGCGAGCGCGGACGCGTCCCCGCGCGGCGTAAGGTTATCAGTACGCGGCGCGAAGGACCGCGAGGATTCCGTACACCTCGACACCCCGCTACGCAGTTCGCGTAGGTCGGCGCATGCTCAGCAAGCGCATCCTGCGCCACCTCGTCCGCAGCCCCTACTCCGGCGCAATCACCTGGCAACTATCCCGGGGCCCCACCCAGGCGAGCATGTTGACCCAGAAGCGCTCGATCTCCGGCATCGCCGTCCACTCGCTGTCGAACTCGATCCACTCGTCGCCCCACACGACGCCCCGGCCCTTGCCGTCGTCGTGGACGAACGCGATGGGGCCGGCTGCGATGCTGGCGATGGCGGTGCTCGAGCCCCCGCCCGCGGCGGTCGGGCCGACGGTGTATCCGCCGGCGAAGGTGACCGAGGTCAGGCCGTCGGTGACCGGGTGCGGCTCGAACATTGTCACCGGCCCGCTCTGCAACCCCGGCTTGTACTCGACGCCAAAGGGCGCAAGCAACGCGTTGGGATAGAAGTCGGAGGCGGTGCCGTTGTAGCCGGTCATCGAGATGAACCCGCCCCCCGCCTCCGTCCAGGCAGCGAGCGCGGCAGCCTCGTCGGCTGTGTACGCGCGTTGCAGAAAATCCAGGATGACCACGTCGTACCGGTCGAGCAACGCGGCATCGAACACCTCACCCGCTGCCGTGTGGGTGCGCTCCACGCTTGAGCCTCGCGCCTCGAGCCAGGCCTGGAAGTTGGCGGACGGCTTGGCGCCGGGGTTGCCGACGATGCCGATGCGCAGGCAGTCACAGATCCCGTCCATGCCCAGGTCGACATCGTCGACGAGACCGTTGCAGTCGTCATCCAGACCGTCGCACTCCGTCTCGGTCGCGGCAGTTGCCACACACACTCCGGCGTCGGGCAAGGCAAGCGTCCCGCCCGCGCCATCCCCGCCATCGGTGCCACCAGTTCCGCCGACACCGCCGACACCGCCGGCGCCCCCGGTGCCCCCGGTGCCCGATGCGCCGTCCCCTCCGGACCCGACACCGTCGCCGTCGCCCGGCGGCTGGTAGGTCGGGTCGGACTCATCGCTGCATGCGACAGCTGTAGCCGCGAGCACCGTCGAGAAGAGCAGCACGATGGAGTGCCGGGGCGAAAGAACCGAAGCATCAATCACAGAACGGATTCTGAATGGATTCTTCTTCCGCGAGTTAATTGGCGTGGCGTAGCACGGCGCCAGCGCGGGAGCCGGTCGGCTCGCCGTCGAGCATATTGATCTGGCCGTTCACCAGGGTCGCGCTGTAACCCATCGACCGCTGGATGTAGCGCGGTGCTCCGCCGGGGAAGTCGTGGACGAGCTCCGGCTGCCGCTCGGCCACGGTGTCGGCATCGAAGATGTTAACGTCGGCACGCATACCAGGGGCAAGTCGACCCCGGTCGGTCAGCCCGATCATCCGCGCCGATTCGGACGTCATGCGCCTGACCGCATCGCCGAGGCTGTAGGTGCCCGTCTCGCGTACCCAATAGGACAGCACGAAGCTTGGCCAGCCCGCATCCATGATCTGCGAGACATGCGCCCCCGCGTCCCCGAGTCCGGGAATGATATGCTCGCTGAGGATGAATTCCGCGAGCTCGTCCTGGTTGGCGTTGAACTGCCGAAAGTTGAAGAACCCCCTGCCCGCGTCCTGCCGGGAAAGGCGCAGGAAGGTCTCGCTCCAGTGCTCCGAGGCCGCTTCGGCCAGCCGCTTGAGGCTCGCGTCGGTCGGCGCGCCGTAGTCCGGCGACTCGCCACCGCCCATGTAGTAGACCTGCCGCATGTCGATGAACGACGAGCGCTTCTTGCGCGCGTCGGCCACCAACCGCCCGCATGTGTCAGCGTCGTGGATCGCGGCGAGCCGGGCCTCGAAGTCGAGCGTGCGCAGCGCGTCCCAGGACTCACCCTTGATGGGAAGGTGTGACTTCAGGCCGAACAGGTAGCCCGATCCGCGTACCTGGGTTGTGGCCATGACGTCGCGACCGGTGCAAAACCCATTCAGCCAGCCTGCGCGACCGCGTCCGGAGCCGGACTCGGTTCCCACGCCGTAGCTAAAGAGGAGGCGTGCCCTATCGGCGACCTGCTCGAGGACCTCGGCCGTTGCGCCCACGGCCTGCATCAGACCGTTGCGGGAGGCGACCTCCTCCGCGATCGCGACCAGCTCGTCCGGGGCCGCGAAGGTTCCCGGAATCGAACGGCCGTCAGGACCCTTGTGGGGGGCGAAGCGATTGGTTGAAAACCCCACGGCCCCCGCATCCATCGAGTCGGCGACGAGCTGCGCCATCTGCCGCACCTCGTCGGGAGTCGCGTCCTCGGCAAAAGAGCGATCGCCCATCACGTAGTAGCGGACGGCGCAATGCCCGACCATGCCGGCCACGTTGATGCCGGGCGCCAGTTGTTCGACCGCATCGAGGTATCCGTCGTAGCCCTCCCAGCTCCATGGCAGCGAGCCAAGGATGGCCTCCTTCGGGATGTCCTCCACCGTCTCCATCATGCCGGCCAACAGTGCCCGGTCGGCGGGTCTGCAAGGCGCGAACGTGACGCCGCAGTTGCCGAGCAGCACGGTGGTAACGCCATGCCAGCTGACGGGCGTCAGCTGTGGATCCCAGCCGATCTGCGCGTCGAGATGCGTGTGGATGTCGATGAAGCCGGGTGTCACGGTCTGGCCCTCGGCATCGATTTCCTGCTTGCCGCGACCATCGACCTCGCCGACCGCCGTGATCAGCCCACCGTCGATCGCAAGGTCACCGGGGATGGGGCCACTGCCGCTGCCGTCCACAATCTGCCCGCCGCGAACTACGATGTCATGTGCCATGGGCGGGACTATAAATGAACCGTTCATTCACGCAAGCGCAAAGCACGGCATTCGGTGTTCGTGCCCGCCCTGGCCCGGCGGCCTCTGCGGGCAACCGTGGGGTAGGGGCCTACCCCCACTTCGCAGAGTGCTGGTGGTCCGCAGCCACAGTCACGGCTCGAGGTGGCGACATCAGCACTCGCTCGGAAAGGTGCTATGGCTGGAGGGATGGGAGCCGCAGCCACGACCGACCTCAGCATCACGGTCACGTCGGATGCGATCTGCCCCTGGTGCTACGTCGGCAAGCACAGCTTGCAGCGCGCCGTCCGACAGCTCGGGATCTCGGTAGACGTCAGCTGGCGGCCGTTTCAGCTCGACCCCGCGATGCCTCGTGGCGGGATGCCGTACGGAGACTACATGTTGCGGAAGTTTGGATCGCCCCGCGGCTTCGAGGGGCTGCGCCAGCGCATCGAAGGCTTTGCGAAGGAGCTGGGCGTGGACATCGAGTTTGCGCGGGTGACCCATCGTCCCAACACGCTGGACGCCCACCGCGTGATCCATTGGGCCGGTGAGCAGGACTGCCAGGATGCGGTGGTCGAGGGGCTGTTCGCGGCGTTCTTCAAGCGAGGGCTCGACGTGGGCGACGCGGGTGTGCTCGGGGATGTGGCCAGCCAAGCAGGCATGGACGGCGATGAGATCCGCGTTTGGCTGGCTGAAGGTCGTGACGAAGCGCTCGTGCGCGAGCTCGCGGACGACGCGCGCACAGAGCACGGCATCACGGGCGTGCCGGCTTTCGATCTGGGCGGCGTCATCACGATCCCAGGCGCCCAGTCGTCGGAAACCTTCGTGAGGATGATCCCCCGCGTGCTCGAGAAGCTCAGCGGCGCCCGCTAGATGCAACTCCCGAGCATCCCCACCCATCGTCGCCCACAGCTGTTGGCGTAGAGGTCTGCACGGGGCGGTGGCAGGCCCATGCAAGGTGGCTGTGATAGCCTCCGCGCATGTTTCGATCACGTAATTCCGGGGCCCGGTGGTTGCTGTGCGCGGCGTTGCTCGCCGGCGCTGCGTGCAGCTCGGACGCTGACAACACCGACGCCGGCACGGGCGACGCAGGCGACGGCGCACCGCTGTCGTGCACCCAGGCCGCCCCCGACGCGCTGCGCTCGTGCATCGCAGGGTTCGGCGATGAGCTGCTGCGCTGCTACGCCGAGGACAACACCGCGTGCGCCGACGACGACAGCGGAACCGGCGCGGTGCTCGACGCGCTCGAGGCGGACGTGCGGCGGAGCTGTGTCGACGGCGGCTTCGGTGCGCTCTCGCTCGACGGCCTCGTGGGCCGGCTGCGCAACGCGTGCGCATCGGAGTCCTCCTCGCTCGCGTGGCGAGTCCACGGCGGGCCCCAGGGTGCGGTGTGGCGCGACGCAGATGACGACACCCGCGGATGCCTCTCGGCCGCCCACGCCGGCGGCGCCGCGCTCATCGACGCTAGCCTGGATGCGATCAACACGTGCCTCGCGCAGGACACGTGCGACGCGGGTGAGCTCGACACCGAGCGACAGGCGCTCGCAGAGGCGAGCGCAGGCGAGCTCGACGGCAGCTGTCCGGGGCTCGCGGATTTGATCGCAGTCGACGCGGCCACGTTTGCGCAGCGCGCGGTGGATCAGGTCGACTGCATCACGGCGACGGGACACGTCGACACGCGCGATCTCGCCCTCGGCTGCGGACCCTCGAGCGCGGAGTTCGAGGCGCCGCGCGGGGAGTACAAGCAGATCGTCGTCGACGGGGACCGCTGGGGGACACTCTGCGGCGACGGCTCACCCTACGCCTTCCAGGTCCGCCTCGCCCCGGAAGGCGAGCCCCTCGACCGCGTGCTCATCGGCCTGCAGGGCGGCGGTGTTTGCGTCTTCGAGGAGGACTGCGTCGCGCGCTTCGACAGCAGCCCCGACCTCTTCAACGCCATGGACGACGAGGCCCTCGGCAGCGGCATCGCATCGGACGATCCCGACGAGAGTCCCTTTGCAAACTGGACCAAGGTCTACCTGCCCTACTGCAACCAGGACGTCTTCGCGGGCGGCGGCGCGACCGAGACGCTCGGTCCGCTCGAGCTACCTCGCCACGGAGGCGTGAACCTGCGCGCCGCCGTGCGCATGGTGCGCGACGTGCTCTGGAGGATGATGGACGAGGAGGGCGGAGATGGATTCCGCCCCGACGAGGTCGTCGCGCTCTTCGGGGGTTGGTCCGCAGGGGCCTACGGAACGCTCTACAACTACCACTGGATGCTGGACGACCTGCAGTGGCCGCGGACGATCGCCTTTCCGGATGCCGGGCTGGCGCTCGACAACGGCGAGGCGCTCGGCGTGCGCGGCCTGGGGCTGGGGAAGCTGGGGCCCTGGGGAACGCTGCCGAACCTCCCGCCCTACTGCTTCGACGGCGGCTGCGCGGTGGGGAGTGTGTTGCTGGAGGCACTGTCGCCGCGGTTGCTCACCGTCCCCGAGCAGCAGATGCTGCTGCTGAGCAACCCGGTGGACGACACGCAGCAGGGCGATGCCTTCTTCAACGACCAGGTCACCTGGATCAACACGATGCGGCAGACCTACTGCGACACCCACGAGCTTCCCGGCGTCCACTACTACCTGACGAGCGTGAGCGACGAGAGCATTCACGTCGTATCGCTGCGCCCCGATCTCTACGCGGGTGAGGTCGATGGCGAGAGCATGCGCGACTGGTTCGAGCACGCCGTCAACGACCCGAGCACGCTGCAGAGTCGAGTCGAGGAGGCCGACTTCGTCAGCGCGGTGCCCGGAGTCGAGCCCTACCCGTGCGACGTGCCCCTGTAGGTGTGGTTTTCAGATAGTCGCGAAGGGCTCCGGTCGGCGGCTCAAAACGCGATGTCGTGGTCAAGCGTGCACAAGCGCGAGAACGGGTCGTAGGTCTCGCACACACCGCGATCGCTGCAGTATGCGCCGAGCGCGCACGCCACACCGGATGCGCACGACCCGCCGTTCGGCACACGGGCGACACAACCCGACTCGCGGCATGTCGCCGTCTGCTCGCAGTCGACAACCTGCACACAGGCTTCTGGCGGAGCGAGCCTGGGCCGACAGGTGCCCTCGGAGCAGCGCAGGTTCAGGGCACACTCCAGACTGTCTTCACACGACGCGTCCTCGTCTTTGAGACTGACGCATCTCCAGTCGGTCGGATGGCAATACGCTCCGTCCTGACGACGACAGTAGTCGTCCGACGAGGGAGGCTCGATGGGGTTGTCCCTTGGAAAGCAGTCAGCGCCATGCCCCCACGGGTCGTCGCAGCTGAAGCGGCATCCATCGCCGAGCGCAGCGGGTCTCGGGTTCGGTCGCGCCCCGCCGCTGCCCTCCGTGCAACGCGACATCCCCCATTCCGCGCGGTAGTTGCAGCTTCCGCCACCCGCGCACTCAGCTGATGCGCTGAAGCACTCGTCACCCACGGCAACGGTGCCGACGAAGATGCCGGTGCAATCCCGTCGCGTGTCGGGAAGCGTGCACGCTTCCACATCGCGGCGAATCCGCGCGATGCATGCGCCCGCTGCGTCAGGGTCGTAGATGACCCTCGGGTTGCCGATCTCTTCGGCGAGGTCTCCACGTATTCCATCCTCGATGTAGTCGCAAAGCCCAGCGCGTACCGGCGTTCCGAGCTGCTCACAGCATGGCTCCGCCGCTCGACACACCGCATCTACATACCGTTTGATGAAGACATCTTCGGCGATGGGTGTCGCGGAGAACGCGCCCGTTGCGGGCGTCCCGGGCTGCCCCGCGTCATGACGCTGCGATCCGCCACGGGTGTCGAAGCAGCCGAACATCAACGTCGCGGCGATAGCTGAGGCTGCGAGTCTCACCTGACGAGGATGGCATACCCGCGGATTGCCGGCACCGCGCTTCACCTGAGCCATTGCCTGTGACCTCGATGGCAGTCGAGCGGGTGGGCGGCGAGGTTCGCGGCGGAGCGGCGCTCAGCCGCCCAGTTTGCGCACGACGGCTTCGAGGTCGGCGGGCAGGGCGCACGTGTATGCGACCATGCGTCCATGGCCGGGGTGCTTGAAGCGAAGTCGCATCGCGTGCAGTGCTTGACGCGGCGCCTTCAGGGTCGGCGGTGACGCGTCCCTGTCGACGTACTGCCGCTCCCCCACGAGCGGGTAGCCCTCGAGCTGGCACTGCAGCCTGATCTGGTTGCGCCGCCCCGTGTCGAGGCGAACCTCGAGGGCGGTGGCGTGCTCGCCGAAGCGACGCAACACGCGGTAGCTGGCACGCGCGAGGACGGCTTGCTCATCGTCTGCACTCGCCACGCGCTGCCGAAGAAACCGCTTGTCCCACCGCATGTAGTGCGCCCAGTCACCGGCGTCTTCGCGGGGCCCCCCGGCGACGAGGACCCAGTACTCGCGCACCGGGCGGTGCTTGGCGAACTCCGAGCGCAGGGCCTCGAACGCCTCGGCGTGGCGGGCCACGGCGACGAGTCCGCTGGTGTCCCGATCGATTCGATGCACGACGTGTGCGCGCTGTCCCGAGGCCTCGAGCCAAGAGCCGACGAGGGTGGCGACGGTCTTCTCCTCGCGGGCCTGCTTGTAGGTGGCCGAGTCCGTGAGCAGCCCAGGCGGCTTGTCGACCAACACGATGTCACTGTCCTCGTGGACGATCCGCAGACCATGCCGGTCGAGGTTCACGGCGCCCTTGCGCGCAGTCCGCGCAGTGCCGGGTCGGTTCCACTCGATGCAAACGAGGTCGCCGGCTTGCACCGTCAGCGAATGCTCGGCAACGCCGAGGCGTCGACCACCGACGAGCACCTTGCCGCTGTCGATCGCTTCGCGGGCGCGCCGGCGGCTGCGCACCGACGGAAGCGTCGAGAGGAACTTGTCCATGCGCTGCCCGCTCGACCCCTCGTCGACTCGATGTTCGTCGGCCACGCCCGACCCTAGCAGGTCGTGGTGTTGGCGACGCAGTTGATGCGACGGCGATGGCGGGTGCGGGCATCCCAACGAACCGAGGCCGGAGCCGTCGGAGCGACCCGCCGAGCGCAGCAAACGGTGGTCGTAGCGTGGGCGCCGAAGTACAAGCGGCCAGCCGCCTACTGGTCGGCGTCTGGGAGGCCGGGCGCAGGCGCCGGTTGTGCGGGTCCACCGTCGGGCGGCCCTGTCGCAGCACCCGCGTCCTTTGCCGCCTCGCGCGACGAGCCGGCTCCGGGTGGCTGGACCGGCGTCGGTGGCATGGGTGGAGGCGGCACGGGTTTCGCGGTCTCCGATGTCACAGCGCCAACCATGTCATCGCTACCCACCGGTGCCCGCGCGTCCCGCGGAGCGTGGGGCATGACCGGCGTCTCGTCGACCGTCGCTTCGAGCGCGTCATCCGCCTGCACGTCGTCGTTGTCCTCCATGGCAACAGGCGGCGTCGGCTCGTCCTGCACGTCGGTGACGACACCGATGCCGAAGTAGAACGCGCGGATCGCCGCGATGTTTCGGCCCCACACGATCTGGTCGTAGCCGACGCGGTACTTCACGGCTTCGGACACGCGCCAGATGGCGCCGAGCGCCGTGGGTAGGAACTCGCGGATGAGCTGTCGGCGAATCGCCAGGATGAGATCGGCCATACCCGCGGTCGTGCTGATGTCGAGGTAGCCGCCAGCGCTGCTTCCGTAGCACGGACCCGCAGCACTGGAGTGCCCCCGTCGAGTAGATGGAACAAATAGGGTACCGATCTTCAGGCGGCCGCATACGATCGCGCTTCCGTCACGCCGCCTCGCGAACCACCACCCCAACGCGCCACGACCCTGTCCGCGTGACACGCGGCGGGTGCACGCATCCATCTCGCGCACGGGCGGGCGGCACACCGCTAACCGTCCCGGGCCCGATGCTTGACCGCGTAGCGGCTTGGGCGGTACTCGTATCGCTTGCCGGGCGTAGCGAATCGCCGCCGTGGGTGCGGAATGAGGGGGGGGCGAATGGCGGTGAGTCGGCTGGTGGCGTGCTGGATTCTGAGCATCGCCACGGTCACGGGCTGCGGCCGACTCCGCGCTGGGCCCGATGCGTCAGCCGAGCTGGGCGATGACGGCGGCATCGGTGACGGCGGCGGTGATGGTGATGGTCACGGCGACGGCGACGGCGACGGCGACGGCGACGGCGATGGCGATGGCGATGGCGATGGTGATGGTGATGGTGACGTCTCGGACCCTGTCGACCCGTGGCCCGAAGCGGGCTCATTCACACCCACGAACGCCCCGTGTGAAATGCGGCTCCCCCGGTCGATCGCCCATCGCCATTGGCCAGGCGGTGGACACGAGCTCGTCGTACGCGTCGGCTGCGAGGACGGAACGCTGGCTGCGGACACTGCGACGGCAACGGATCTGCTCGACCTGATCTGGCAGGATGAGGCATCGCAGCCGAATCCGGAGCGCGGCGAACGACAAGCGATCCAGACGGGGCTCACACTGATCGCGCTGCGCCCTCGAAGCGGCGGCGACCCCAGTGCCATGGTGGCGCTCGCCAACGCGGTGATCGACGCGAGACCGGCACACGAGCGGATCGCCATCTACAGCTGGGGAACAACCCTGGTGCAGATCAGCGACTTCCGACACTCGCGCGATGCCATCCGTCGCCTACTGCCCCGGGTTGCCCGAGCCGTGGTTGACGACGGTGCAGATCCAATCGCCCCGGTCATGGGCCAGCTGGCGGATCTAGTTCTAGCGACAGGGGCGCCTACGGAGGAAGGCCTGCGGTCGGTGGTCGTGGTCTCGGAAATCGCGCTTGGCGATGATGAGATCGACGAGACCTTGGCAGCGGAGGTAATTTGGGCGGGAGCAAATGGCGACGACGGGCCGTTGCCACCGGGCGAGTTCGCCTGGAATGGGCCGGACGATGACGCTCGCGTCGCAGCGGGGATCTCCTCCAGGCTCGACGCGGTGGCCGCTTCTGGATTCGTGCGGCTGGCGGTCTGCACCGACGCCGGGGCGGGCGCCGCAGCGTTGGTGAGCGGCGCCCAGGCCGAGGGCGTGGTGCTCCCCGTGGACCGAGACTCACAGCCCGGAGTATCTTGCGAGGTCGATACGATCCTCGCTGGCGTGAGAACGCCGGTCGACACCGTATCCATCGACCTGGACGACGCTGGCATGGCGGTCTACCAGGCACGCATAGACGAGACCGAGCAACTCTACCTGGACTACCAGCTCGACACCGGGGCCGGTTGGGGTCAGTTGCTACGAGATGGCTACGGGACGTCGAAGGATGATTTCCCCGTAGCGGTCTCTCTGAACACAGGCCAGGTCTCGATCCCCGCAGACGCGCACCTACGCGGCCAAGGTGCGCTGTTCTGCAGCCGCAGGAGCTTCACGGTGAACCTGGCCGGCAACCAGGCGCGCCACTTCGCTGCGGGAAGCGCCAGCGACGAATTCTACCTGACGGCGGGCTGCGAGGACCCTGGTCCCCATGCGTTTCTGGGCTACTCCGTCTATGCCGACCACGGCGCATTCCCCCTGCGCTTTCGACTCGTGGAGATGAAGTTTGGCGGCGCCACACAGGGCGTCTACATGCTCATCGAGAAGCGCAAAGAAGAATTGCAGCGCGACCACGCTCGACTGAGGGGCACCGTACGTCGCCGCTATGAAAGCTTCATCGACCCGGACGGGACGTCGGTCATCGACCACCAGGCCCGGCTGCTCAGCGCCTACGACCTTCTGCTGGGCGCAATGATCGATGACCCGGACTACCCGGCGTACCTCGAGGAGCGCCTGGACATCGACAGCTTCCTGCGCTGGATGGCGGTCAACTCGATCATGATGAACGAGGATACGCTCGATGAGACCATCTTCATCTCGACCGAGAGCATCGATGTCGATGGCGGCGCGATGGACTACTTCCACATGATGGGTTGGGACCCGCAGTCGATTCTCCTGCCGTGCAGCCCAGACGAATCCGGCTTGGTCACCGATACCCACGCGATCACGCACTGTCAGCGCGGGGCGCTGGACAGGCGAATCCTCGAGCACCCTGCGCTCTACGATCGCTACATCGCGGTCTTGCGCGCGGTGATGGCAGAGACCACCGAGCAGCGCATCATCGAGATCCTCGACACGGCCGAGGCCCAGTACACACCGCTCTACGGACGCGAAGGCATCCCCGCCTCCATGATGATCGACGGCGTTACCGATGAGGCGAGTGCGCTGAGCGCGATGGTGGCCGTCAAGGACTCTGCGCTCAGCACCTTCCGCGATCGCCGGGCCTACCTGCAGCAGATCCTGGACGGTCTGTGAAACGGACGCAGGCGGCCCTCCCGCCGGACCCACCTCGAAGCGGCAACGTCGCACTTCCACGGAATCACCGCCCGGGCCGCCGGTTGTCTACCGCACTCGATCGACCACGCGTACGTGGGGGCTCGGTTGGTACGCGATACGTCGACGATGGCTGATGGCAGCGTGAGGGTTCGGGACCGATGGCGCACCCACTCCACCCCATCCCATGGTAGAAGCCGCGCCATGCCGGACAAGCAGCGCGAAGTGCGACCCGGGCCCGACCCCCGCAGTGTGCGGACGCAGGACGGGCAAGTACTGCGCGTCCCCACTGGCTGGGTGTTGGTGCCGCCCGGCGACGCGGCGCTGACCAGGCGTCTCAAGGCGGCCGGTCCCACCTGGACCGTCAAGGACAAGCGCGGTCGTCGCAGCTTCTCGCAGGGCCTGTGGACCGATGGCGCGGCCGTACAACCGATTCGCGATGCGCTAACCGTGGAGCGTGCTGACCCGGCCCATGCCCGCAAGCTCGACGCGGGTCGCCGCCGTCGGGAGGTCGCGCAGGTGCAGTACGAGGGGGACTTCCAGGCCGCCATACTCAGCTTCCTCGCCTTCCACCCCAGCTACGCGCTGCTCGCGCGCGTCGTCTCCAACGCGATCACCGAGCATGCGGCCGGCGTCGGCAGCGGCACGGTCGCACGCACCAAGCGCATTCCCATCGAGCAACGCGCAGAGGCGGCCACTATCGCCTGGCTGCGCCACCAGACTACCGAGTACGATGACATGGACATCCCGCGCGTGAAGGGCATGCGTCGCGAGGTCCGTGCCCAGCTCGCTCGCCGCTCCCGTCGCCTGCTCGATCAGTATCGCCAGGGCAAACCTGTCGCGCCGGAGGACTGCCCCCTGAGCCGCGCGGTCACTTTCTAGAAGCGACCGAGCACGACGAGTCCGCCGCCACCGCCCTCGATCGGGATCGGCATGATGTCGATTTGCACCGGACCATTGCTGCTGTCGCGGTAGCGGCTCGAGCGGTGTCGCACCGTCCACCGCGCGACCGCGTAGCCCATCGCCGACCCCCACACCACGTCCGACACGAAATGCTGCCCGCGGTAGGTGAGCGAAGCCGCGAAGTAGGTCCCCGCGATGTAGCTCAGCACGTGGAGGTACCACGTGTCCCAGTACTGCGCGGCCACAGTGCCGATGATCCACATCGACAGCGAGTGGCCCGAGGGCGTGCCGCCGGGGAACGATAGCTTCGTCAGGGAGTGCATGTCGCCCTGGCCGTTGCCCTGGTAGGGACTCTCGCGTCCGAGCAAGATCTTGAAGAGTAGATGGTAGGTCTGCCCCACACCGAGGGCCTCGATCATCAGTGAGGTGTACTCGAGCATTTCAGGGCTGTCGGCTGCCCAGCCGATGCCGGCGGTCGTCGCGGTGAAGGCGGCAATGCCGATCGTGATCGGGATCGTCTTGGCATGGATGAAGATGCTGTCGCCGGTGCCGCCGCGTTGCCTGATGAGCCAACGTTCCAGTCGAACATCGGCTGACGGCCCCGCGGGCCACATCAAACCGACCGTGGTGGCGGTCACCGCGCCCGTCGCTAGCCAGTCGCCCCCGTCCCATCCCACGACACCCGGGGGAATCGCAAAACCCGTCGTGAAGATGCGTTCGTAGACCGGCAGTCGATCGATCCGGTAGTCCGGGCCATGGAGCCACCGATAGTCCGTGGGGGCCGATGCTTCGGCATGGGTTTTCGTTTCCGTCTGCTCCCTCGACCCCGCTGTGCTCGCGTCTTCGACGTGGAGTTGGGGCGCAGTCGATGCGTCGGCCTGGGCCTTCTCTTCCGGCGGTGTCGGCGGCACCTGCGCCCGCGCCCCGCGGCCGGATAGTACGGCGCAGGTGAGGCCCAGCATCAGCGTCGCCGTTCGGGCTTGCCGGGCAAGCGCCGCGGGAGTCAGTCGTTGTGCGGGCGTGGGCTGCATCGCTTGCGTGCCGGGAGTGCGCTCCGGCTGTCCGGACCGGCAATAAACCAGCTTCCGACTTCACACAACTTCACCTGTCGGCAAGATGGCAGCAATCCTCCGGATGCTGGGCTCTGGAACGTGGCCATGGATGCACCCATCGTCATCCTCGACGTGATGCTGCCCGACGGTGACGGTTTCGACGCGTGCCGCACGGTACGGGCCGAGTCCGACATTCCGATTCTCATACTGAATGCCTGAATGCGCAGTGACTCCGTGCGCCGGAAGCGAACTCGGAATCGTGTCGGCGGCTGCTCGACCGACGAGGGTTCGTGTCACGCGACCCCGTCCGGACACGACGCGGTGCCCTACGGTTCGGTTTGCGTCGCATCGCGCAGGGCCGTGCGGTCGCGCTCACCCCCCTCCGGATCGATGCAGATGAACGAGCCGCGTCCACCTTCGATGCCGTAGGCTGGAAGATTGGACGAGCTGGAGCAGACCTGGCCGTCCTCGGTGAAGACCATGTCGCGCATGAACGTGACGCGCGTCGGGCATGGATAGGCCAGGAACTTCTTCGTCCTGGGGTTGAAGCGCAGCACCCGGTCGGACAGGTTCGACGTGATCCAGATGTCGCCGGTCTTCGGGTGCACGTTGAGCGCGTAGGGCGCCTCGTACTCGTTCGTTGCGAGCACTGGCATCTGGTAGCTCTCGAACGTCCGGCTCTCGGGGTCGAAGCGCATCAGGGCGCTCTCGTCGAAGGAGGGGATCCAGAGGATGCCATCGCTGTCGAAGCGCGGCCGGCGCGGGCCCTGCAGCGGCGTGTCGATCTCCTCGATCTCGAGCGTCTTCGGATCGATGCGTCCGAGGCGGTTCGCGTAGAGCTTGGCGTACCAGATCGATCCGTCCTTCGGGTGGACGTCGATGCCGTAGGGCACGTTCGTGAGCAGGCGACCGCCCATCGATTTGTGGGGCGAGAGCGTCACCGGCAGGTTCTGCTTGGGGTGGAACTTGCCGAAGTACGCGAGCGCGAGTGGCGTGAAGACGTCGCCGAAGAAGCGCGCGACGCCGTTGTGCGGTAGCTGGATGACGGTCGTTCGCTCCGTCTTCGGATCGAAGCGCACAATCTTGTTGGACACCGCTGCCGTGAACCAGACGATGCCCTGCCCATCGAGTCGCACGGTGTGGGGGTAGAGCACTGACTCGTCGAAGCCGTAGATCTTGTACTGCTTGGTGCCGGGGTCGAAGCTCGTCAGCGTCGACGACAGCGCATTGGTGATCCAGAAGCGACCATCCTTGCCCTGGGCCAGGCTGTGCGGACCGTGCTGGCCGGTGAACACGCCGAGCGGGAGCTGCATCGCCACGAGGTCGCCGCCGACGGGCAGCCCCACGTCGGGTTGGGGGTAGCTGTCGAGCTTGCCGCTGTCGCGGTCCAGCACCCACACGACGTCGTGCCCCTGGTCGGTTCCATAGAGCTTGCCGTCGTGGCCGACATCGGCGTCGTGCACGAAGCTCATGGCGTCGCCGATGTACCACTCGTGGATCTTCGCACGCGCCAGCTCGGCGCTGCTGTCGTATGCCTGCATGTGCTCGAGCGGCTGTCCCTTGAAGCCCTCGTGCAGTCTACCGGCGATCGTGCTGGACTGATCCGTCGTGACAACCGAACCGTAGCCCTCCATGCGCGTGACGATCTTCTCCCAGAGGGACAGCGGACGGACCGTGCGGGTCAGCGCATTGCCGATCTGGTGGCAGTAGTGGCACTGGCTGATGAACGTCGTGCGTGCCTCCTCGTCGGGCCAACCTATCTGCGTGAGGTGCGCCGAAGCTGAGAGGCTGGCCGAAAGGGCCTGGGCATTTGGAAAGGGCGCCAGCTCGAAGTCCTGCCGCTGCGAGTCGGCGTCGGGTGCGGGCACCTCGCGGGTCACGTCCTGGAAGCGGTGATAGCGAGCGCGCAGCGTCACGGCCCCCGCGAAGGACGTCGCGATGGCGTAGCGACCGGCCGCGGTCGTGTAGACCGTCTGCTTACGGTCGCCCGCCGCGTCGACCACGCTGACGAGCACACCGGACAGGGGCTTGCCACCGGTGTCGACCACGCGGCCGCTGAAGCTGGCTGTGCCGCGCGCCGCGGCGGGTCGCTGGCCCTCTGTCGCTGCTGGCGGTGGGCGCTTCGGCACGACGACCCGCGCCGGAACCTCTTCCGGATGCGATACGAGCAACGCGGTGATCACGCCCAGGACCGCGACCCCGGCGACGAGGAGCAGCCAGCGGCGCACTCTGCCACGCGCTCGACCGCCGGCACCCGTCGCTCCCACGCCTTGGGGCGAGGACACACCGCTCCGGTCCCCGGGATCCCGTTTGCTGCTGCCCGACATCCACGACCTTCCGGGTTGGCTTCCCTTACTCTCACAGCTCTATATGAGCCAGTAAGTAGTGTCAACGAGGCTGCTGTCGTGCTTCATGGCGTCAAGCACCTGCCCCTGACGACGCAGCCCGACGCGGGTCGACCGTGGCGCGGCGTGCCATGCTAGGCGAGTGCGTCCCGGTATCCGGAGCCGTTGTTTGGCGAGCGCGTGCGCCGCGGTGGGGCTGGTGGCTCCGGTGGCAGCGCAGCCGGGGGTCACCGCACCTGTCGAACCGGAGATCGAGGCCGACAGCGCATCCGGGGGCTATGCCGACTCGGGAACGCTTCAGGATGCCTTCGTGCTGCGTAGCAACGACGTGCTGGTGACGGTGCGGCCGCATACCCACGGCACGCGTGAGCTGGTGGGCTTGCTGGAGCGGGCCGCCGAGGCCGTCGCGCGGGAAGCTGCGGGCTCGCGCCTGGCCGTAGGCGACCTGTCGGCCCCCGGGGGCGGGCCGCTGACGCCCCACGACTCGCACCAGAGCGGTCGCGACGCGGACCTGGGCTTCTACATGATCGAGGACGGCAAGCCGCTGCCCCAGGCGATGTTCCAGCGCGTGCGGCAGGACGGCAGCGCCCTGCGAGGCGAGCGCCGCTTCGTGTTCGACGACGGGCGCAACTGGTCGCTCCTGGTCGCCCTGGTCGACGACCCGACGGCCGAGGTCCAGTACGTGATGCTGGCCCCGCACATCCGCGCGCGCCTGCTCGTGTATGCACGTGCGATCGGCGCCAGCGACGACCAGGTCCGTCGCGTCGAGGTGGTGACCGCCCCCATGCGCGACAGCGACGCGCACGACAAGCACTTCCACGTTCGCATCTATTGCTCGGTCGGAGACCGACCCCAGTGCCTCGATCGACCGCCGCTGCACCCGTGGTACTACGGCACCCCGAGCCCCGGTGCGGTGGCCGCGGTCCGGATGGCGGATCGAGCGCGGGCCGTCGCCCTCAGGCGCCAGCGAAAGGCGGCGCGGGAGGCGGACGAGCGGCTTGCGCGTGGGCACGCGGAACACATCGCGCGGGAGCGGCTCCGGGCGCAGGACCTGCTGGTCGAGCAGGGCCACCAGCGGCAGCAGGAGCGACTGCGCGCCGTGAAGCTGACGCGCGACGAGCGCGACGCCGTGCGCCAGATGCGCCGCGCGGAACGGGAGGCCAGGCGGCGCGTTGGCCCAGGGGACTCGGCGCTGGTCGCGCAGGAGCGGCGATGGCAGCGTGCGGAGCGGCGACGGGCGCGCACGCTGCGCGCGGCCATCCAGCGGCTCGAGGCCGAGGAGCGACGCCGTGTGGCCGAGATGCAGCGGCAAGCCCGCCGGGCCAGCCGAAGGGCGGAGGCTCAGCAGCGCAGGGACCGCAGGCGCGCCGAGCTGCTGCTGCGCCGCGGCGAACGACTGCAGCGAGAGCGAGAGCGGGCCACCCGCCAGCAGTGACTGCGGCTTCGGCGCTCGATGCGATCGTGATGAGGGCAGCGTCGCCGGTAGCTGTGTTGTTCGGGTCGGGGGCATCTGCCATCCTCGAATCATGCATCGGTGGGGATCGGGATTGTTCGCGTTGCTCCTGGCGTCGTGCGTCGGGGCAGCTAGCGGTGGCGGTGATGGCGACGGCGACGGCGACGGGCCCGTCGCTGGCGAAGAGGGCGGTGATTGCTACGGCAACGGTACGTGTGATGGCGACCTGACCTGCGCCTCCGATCTGTGCGTGCGCATTGACGGCGTCAATGGCGACGGCGACGGCGACGGCGACGGCGACGGCGATGGCGACGGTCCCGTCTACGTCACCGGCGGCACCGGCGGCGGCACTGGCAACGGCACCGGCGGCACTGGCAACGGCGGCACCGGCGGCACTGGCAATGGCGACGGTGACGGTGACGGTGATGGTGATGGCGACCGGGAACTGTGCGTCGGACTGAACTACCTGGCAGGCGAGGCCGTGGATGGCACGTGCCAGCCCGACGGTTGGTTTGCGGTCAAGGCCACCTACGACGTGTGGTGGGATGAGGATGACCTCAGCACCAGCTCTGACAACCGCGGCACGTACACGACCTACATTCTGAAGCACGTCCACGACCACAACCCGGGCGCCAAGACCGTGGCGATCACCCACAAGGTCTGCAAGGAGGACGCGCCTCCATCGCTCAGTGACACGCTGTGCAGGGCCTTTGCCCCCGTCGTTGTCGACGCCACCTGGGACAAGCTCGACCCGGTGGTGACCCCCGGCAGCTACACCTGCCTCGACAGGAACTCGGGCTGCGAGACGAGGGCAGACCTAGGGACGAGCCTGGTCGGTATCGAGATGAACGACGAGGCGGGCGCTTGGGCCGACAGCTGGGATGGGATGTCCTGCCCTGCTGGCAACGGAGCCGCATGCTTTGTCGACGTCGATGACGATTCCAAACCCGGTGTCAGCAAGGGCTTCAGGACCACGGGGCAGTACGTGGAGCACTCCCCCTGCTCGAACGGCAACGCCTACGACTACAGCAACGCCCCGCCCGACGGCAGCATCGGCGCCATCCTCAACGTTTCGATCCACGAGGTCCACGCTGGCATGCGGTCTCGCATGGGCGTCACCAGCCGTACGATCGGGGCGAGCTGCGGTTGTGGCACCGCGGAGGGTGTCGTCGAGTTGAAGGACACTCGCGTGGCCGGCTGCAGGGCCATCGGCTTCGGCACCGAGCGCGACTGCACGGTGGACGAGGTGGTCTTCATCGACAGCCGCGCCAACAGGCACACCAACGAGGGTGCCAACCAGGGCATGCACATCGCCATCAAGGGCGAGGTGCCCGGGGGGAGCATCCGGCTCGACAGCCACCACCCGAGCCCCGGCCCCGTCTTCCGCTTCATTCGTATCGCCAACGAAGGCGACGCCGCGCCGACGTGTGCCCAGGTTCTCAGCGCCACGTTCCCGGAGCCGGACATCATGCTGTAGCTCGAGGGCGACGGCGGTAGGTGGCACAAACCGTCAACCACACCGAGGTCGCCGGTCCGTCGCGTACGGACCGCACACCGTGGGCCGCCGGCTGCCCCGACTGCGTCAGTAGTAGCAGCGGACGGCGGAGACGAAGCCGTTGTCGTTGCTGGGGCCCCACGCCCCGTTCTTCCAGGTGTAGCGCGGCCTCGAGCTATCGCACTCGAGGTAGATCTCGAATGTCGCCGACCCGGTCTGGGCTTCGCAGATGTGCTGGTAGTCGGTCGTGTTCGAGTTCTGCATGCGCCATTCCGGCCCACAGACGATGCCGTTGGACCCGTACAGACCGTCCGCCTGCAGCCCCTGGCACTCGGTGTACGTGTTGTTGGTGGTCGTGCTGTCACACGTCACGGTCCTGCCCCACATCTCCTGGCTCGCCTGCCACTCGAACCTGGCAGGAATGAAGGCAAATCCGTCGTGGTTGCCGTGTCCCGAACTCATCGCTGTGTAGCTGTATGCATTCTGCGGGTCGTGCGTGTAGACGTTCCCACTGATGTTGATCGTCCAGATGAGATCGAGCTCGGGATCGTAGGTCGAGCCATGGTCGCTCATCGAAGTCCCAACCGCGGTCAGTGTCGAGATCGTGTCGCCCGTGTCGCGGTCGATCTCGTAGACGATGCCGTCATTACCGACGATCAACATCATGTTGCGCGACCGGTCGTACACGATCGACTGTTGGCTTCCCAGGCCCGTGGTCTGCCCCACCATCGTGGCGGCACCGGTGGCCACGTCGAGTGTGTAGATCGCGCCGCTGGTCGTGTTGCCGTAGAGCAGGTCACGCGATGAGTCGTAGGTAAGCCCGAACAGGTCATTTACGCCGTGCGTGCCGACCAGGGTGGCCGCGCCGGAACCCAAGTTGACGGTGTACAGGTTGTTGAGGGAACGCCCGTCCACCATCCACATGACCTTGCGCTTGGTATCCCAGGCCAGTTCGCCCCAGGAGTACGCGATGCCGAGGGGGCCCACGGCCGTCAAGGCACCAGTTCCCCGGTCATATGTTTCGAGGATGTCTGAGTTCTGCGAGACCGTGTACATCGTAGTGATGCAGGCCGGCACGTGGGTGACCTGGTCCCCAGCTTCGTCGCAGGCATCGATCGTGCAGGCATCGCCATCGTCGACAACCGGTGCGACGCCGGCCTGGCAGTCGTTTGACAGGTGGCACGTCTCCGCGCCATTGCACCAGGCGCCGTCGTCGCAGCTACCGTCTACGGGCGTATGGGTGATCTGGTCGTTGTCCTCGTCGCACGCGTCGGTCGTGCACCCGACGCCATCAGAGACAGTCGGCGCGACGCCGGCCTGGCAGTCGTTTGACAGGTGGCACGTCTCCGCGCCATTGCACCAGGCGCCGTCGTCGCAGTTACCGTCTACGGGCGTATGGGTGATCAGGTCGTTGTCCTCGTCGCACGCGTCGGTCGTGCACCCGACGCCATCCGAGACAGTCGGCGCGACGCCGGCCTGGCAGTCGTTGGACAGGTGGCACGTCTCCGCGCCATTGCACCAGGCGCCGTCGTCGCAGTTACCGTCTACGGGCGTATGGGTGATCAGGTCGTTGTCCTCGTCGCACGCGTCGGTCGTGCACCCCACGGCGTCGTCGA
>Ga0315336_1003181_pt1 | contig 22636 bp, 17 predicted proteins | sample ASW5metaG_FD_204512 | JGI IMG/M metagenome (GOLD analysis project Ga0315336, IMG submission 204512) | Ammonia-oxidizing marine archaeal communities from Monterey Bay, California, United States - ASW #5 | ecosystem: Environmental > Aquatic > Marine > Intertidal zone | place: USA: California... | reverse complement strand
CATGAACACCTTCGAACGCTACACCCAAAATCAAAGCCAGGATCCAGGGAAGAACCGCGAGCGCCGCTATGCTATCCAATTGATTTTGTTGAGGCTTAAACAACGTCGGACGAATCCCCCCATAAAGCATCGCCGTCAATAGCGGCACCCACCCGATATGGAGTGAAGTGGAAGGCCCGTTGTCCCCAAGCCCCGGTAAGATCATCGCGCCCGCCTGAGTCAAAGGCGGCCAGTAATGGGCTGCCTGAATGACAGTGGATGTGGCCCCTCTAAACGACCACCACGGTATCAATTGAATCGAGGCGAGTCCTACCCCAACTACGACCATCGAAAAGAATGCAAAACCAACGTTGAAATAATTATTGACAGAGCGCAATGAAATTGTCCTGAACACAACGTACAATGAAACGAAGCCCAAACCGACAGACACGGCGACACCGTCCCCGCCCAAGAGCATCAACCCCAATGCCAATGCCCCGGAAGGCCAATATCGATACTGTCCGTGGGCCACGCGCTCAGCGAACAAAAACAAAAGCGGAAACCAGGGTGCGCAATCGCTCACAGGTTCGCCGCCATGAATCAAAAAAATAGTCGAACATTGGTATAGCACGGCACAGAGGAACGCACCTAAAAACGTCACTCCTAATTTACGAGCTACGTACGCGACAGTTAGACCGGCTATTAGAAACTTCAATACGACCGAAAAATTCCAGGCAACCGCAAGCGGGAGGAAATAAAACGGTAACGTAAATAATGAAAAGCAACGGGTATACCAAGCCGCCATGAATGGGACGCCGCCATATTCGTAGGGGTTCCACAAAACCGAATCGTCGGCTTGACCCGCGTGATGAATAAAAACATAGGACGGGTAATAGCGTTCGCGATGATACGTCCATGTTGCATCGCCAGCATCCGAACTCTCCGCCAGCGATTCATTCTGCCAAGGATTTTCTCCTACGTCCAAAGGCATCCAGTCGAAGATGATGAAGGGAGCTGCTATGATTAATGATATGGACACGAGAGCAACCAGGAACGTTGCTTTTTTCAATCGAATACTCATCATGAACGAGTCAGTTCTCTATTGGTTGTAATTAATGACGGTGATGCATTCATCATGAATTAAGGAATTACTACCAAGGATCCCTTTGTCTATCGAATAGAGGTCGAGCTCGGAACCATCGAGACAGGTGACCCTTCCGCCCGATTCCTGAACAATTAGCATGGCCGCTGCAATATCCCATGCGTTTATGACCGTATTTAAGTAAGCGTCTACGTCGCCCGTGGCGATCTGACAAAGACCCACCACCGCAGCACAGTGGCACCGAATCTCGGCTGCCCCGTTGATAACCGGTCCAAAATAAGTCAATGTGTTTCGCCGATTCCAGGCAGTATTGAAATCAATCTCCACCCGGGCATTTTCCAATTGACCGATTTCTCCCGCCCGGAGCGGTTCTCCATTGAGGGTGGCCCCTTCTCCTTTCACAGCACGAAACCGTTGGTGCGTGATCGGTAAATCGACGCCCCCGGCCAGTAGATCGTTTCCCCGTGCGACGCCAATCGATATGCCGAACATAGGATAAAGGCCCCGTATGAAATTGTGGGTCCCATCAATCGGATCGATAATCCAACAACGTACATTGGAGTCGTCCGGCGGTTTATCGTATCCCGATTCTTCCCCGCAAATGGCGTCATTTGGAAAAACATCTTGAATCGCTTCGATGATCCTCCGTTGAACTTCGACGTCTACCTCGGTGAGCAAATCGTTCACGTGGCCTTTACTTTCAATATTCAAATTTCCGCGATCTTCGAAACGGGCTCGAACATAAGGAGACACGTCGTCTAAAAGGGTGTTTATCAATTCAATTTCGGTCATTCTTCCGCCTTGTGCTCCTGAAAACTCAATAGGATCTAACCATTATGCCTAACCTCGAAAATCAGTTCTAGATCCTTTTCAGGTATGGGCTTGTGTCTAACGCGGGAGTCCTTTAAAATATGGCGAGGAATTGAATGAATGGAAACAGAACCCAAAATATCCCCTGTACGTATATTACCTGCCGACGTTGCCAATAAAATCGCCGCCGGCGAGGTTGTCGAACGCCCGGCGTCGGTCGTGAAAGAATTGGTGGAGAATTCCCTGGACGCGGGAGCGACCCGCATCGTAGTACGTATCGTCGGTGCAGGCCGGAGACTCATAGAAGTCGTCGATAACGGACACGGCATGACAGAGCAGGATGCGTTACTATCGGTGGAACGGCACGCAACGAGCAAAGTCCGTATCGCTGATGATCTGGATTCCATACAAACGCTCGGCTTTCGTGGAGAAGCCCTCGCCAGTATCGCAGCCGTGTCCCGTTTTGAATTGGTCACCCGCCGTGCCGATAGCGAAACAGCCACCCAAATCAAAGTCGACGGCGGAATTCTGCGCCATACCGGAGAAATCGGCGCGCCGGCCGGCACCCGAATTTCCGTAAATCGCCTGTATTTCAACACGCCCGTTCGCGCCAAATTCCTCAAAGGCATTACGACTGAGCTCAGCCACTGTATCGACGTTGTTCAACGCCATGCGCTCTCGAATATCGGCGTCGCTTTTCAATGCATTCACAATGAAAAAATCATTCTCGATATCCCTGAAAACGCTACCCTCCGCGAACGAGTCGCGTTGATTTGGGGCCTTCGTTTCGTTGATGATATGGTCGAAATCAACGGCCAAGACGACGAATATTCGTTTCATGGACTGATTGGCACACCGAAATTATCCCGGTCGACGCGCAGCCATCAATTTTTCTTCTTAAACGGTCGCCCAATCAACAACCCGGCTATCCAATTTGGATTTGAAGAAGGCTATCAGACGTATCTCACCATAGGCCGCCACCCGATCGGAATCGTCATGGTGACGACGGATCCGCTCTTGGTAGATATCAATATCCACCCGTCGAAACGCGAAGTTCGTTTTCGAGATGAACGCGGCATGAGAACGGCTATCCGCAATGCTGTCAAGACTACGGTCGAACAGGCTGCCCAATCCATGACACCACCGGAATCGATATCATCGCCAGTGGCCGCGCCGCATGAGCCCTCTCCTACGCCCCCGGCCTCCGTTGGATTCGTACCACCGACCGCGAACGAGGCCACGGAATCCTCCACGAATGGCCAAGCTCCCAAAGAAATACCTCGTACGCCTTTTCCGGAGACTAAAACTAATCCCGATTCGACGGTTACCTTTACAAAGGAACCTCTTTGGACTCCGCAGGAAGAACCGGCGGATGAAGCTCCTGACGAACAAACCGTGTTTGAAGATTTCGGCGAGGTAGAGCAGGTCGAACCCGAAGCCGTTTACCGCGCGGTGGAGCCAGGTGAAACATTGGCTTTACAGGTATTTGATACGTACCTGCTAGTCCAGGAAGAAGACCGGTTGTTGATCATCGATCAACATGCACTTCACGAGCGGTTGAATTATGACCAGCTCGTGGCCGACCTCGATGATCAAAAATACGCCTCCCAACAATTGGCGGTGCCTATTTTGATCGACGTCCCGCCCGCATCCGCCAAACTGGTAGAAAACAATTTGGATGTATTCAAGAAGTTGGGATTCGACTTGGAAAGCTTTGGTGGGAACACCTTCCAAGTGACGTCCATTTGCCATCTGTACGAAGACTCGAAAGTCGCCGATGCCGTGTACAAGATTTTGGACGAATTATCTCAAGGAAATCTCTTTGAAAGAGATGACTTTTTGACTGATTTTCTTCGATTAGCAACAGAAGCCTGTCGCGCGTCCGTGAAGGCTGGTGATCGCCTAACGCGGGAAGAAAAACAAGGACTCGTGGACGGATTCCGGCGACTACAACCGCCCTATACGTGCCCCCATGGACGGCCCATCATTACGGAACTCACCCTTACGCAAATGGAAAAAAGTTTCCGGAGGCGTCAGTGATTCCACTGGTCGCGGTGGTTGGCCCCACAGCATCCGGAAAAACTGCTCTTGCCGTAGAACTTGCCGAACACCTCAACACTGAAATCATCTCAGCCGATTCCATGCAATTCTACCGAGGTATGGAAATTGGAACCGGAGCTCCATCAATCGAGGAGTTGGACCGCGTCAAACACCACTTCATCGGCCACCTCACCCCAAACGAAGAAATGTCGGCCGCCGATTTCCAGGAAAACGCCCGGTCGATTGTCCAACAACTGAATGACGATGGAAAGACCGCCGTCGTGGTTGGCGGTTCGGGACTTTACATCCAAGCTCTGATCGATGGTCTTTTCGAAGGACCCGGCAAAGATCAAGATCTCCGCGATCGGCTGATCGAAGAAGCAGACAAGGCCGGAATCGAATCGCTCTTCGCCCGTCTAAAGGACGTTGATCCAGACTATACCGAGAAAATAGCGGCTACCGACCTACGCCGCATCGTTCGGGCATTGGAAGTCTATGAACTGAGCGGTAGTCCTTTTTCCGAATTACACAAAGTCCACAAGGATGCGATACCGTCGATTGAATCCCTCCAATTGGCCCTCGCATGGCCGCGAGAAGTCCTCTACGACAGAGTCAACGGTCGGGTTGACAGCATGTTGATGGATGGGCTTCTGGCCGAAATTCGTGATTTGGTAGCCCAGGGATATGGTCCGGACATCCACCGTTTAAAGTCCCTCGGGTATCGGGAAATGCTTTCTCATGTCGAAGGAAAACAATCGCTCGAAGAAGCCACGATTTCGATGAAAATGTATACGCGCCGCTATGCGAAACGTCAAACAACCTGGTTTAACGGTGATTCTCGGGTTAATTGGCTAAAAACAGATTCGGACAAAACGACTATGTTTCATCTGAAACAGTGCTGTGAGCTTCTAAAAATCACTTAGATCGACGGGCTTAATCGATGTAGCGTACCGAAGCTTCGGTGATGATTATGTCCATGGCAATATCATGAGACTCGGTCGGCAGCACATCGATGTGCTGCCATTCATACGCCAGTCCTATCTTGACCCCTTTGTGATTCACCAAGAAACGGTCGAAATAACCGCCTCCATACCCAACCCGATGTCCACTATTCGAAAATGCCAACATCGGAACCACTACGGGGGCATCAGCTGGGTGCTGGACTCCGGATTCTTCTCGCGCCATAGGCTCTGGTATTCCAAACGCACCGGGCCGCAACTCGTCCATCGCCTTCAATTTCAACCACCTCAACGAATTATTGGCTTCCGTTTTTGGGACCCACACCCCGTTAATCTGCCCCAACATGTAACCCAGATATTCGAGGGTGTTGGCCTCGTTAGGCCGCGACGCATAGGCGAGTAACTCATCCACTTCCCGAAGTTCGTCGCATTCCAGCAAGTGCTTCAACAGATTGTGATCTTTGTCCGAGAATTCCTCAGCCGTAAAATGCTGTCGCTTGGCCAACATGGTTTTTCGAATCGTTTCTTTTGATTTCATTGTATAATTTGAAAACTCCTGTCGCAATTGTACCAATGCTCTGATATACTCGCCAATAATGCAAATCTGAGGGGGTTTACAATGGCTACATTGGTCGATATTCTATCGTACGCCGTAAAACACGGGGCTTCTGACATCCATCTTTGTGTAGGCAGTCCAGCAGCCTGTCGCATCAACGGTAAAATCCGGTTTTTCGGCGAAGACAAACTGACCCCCAAAGATACGGACGCGTACCTTGTAGAGATTCTCAGTGAAGACCAATTGGCGCATTTCAAAAAATTCGGGGACCAGGACGTCGCCTTCAGCGTCGCGGGCCTCGGTCGGTTTCGCGTAAATATTCTCATGCAGCGAGGATCGACCGGCATAATCATGCGTCACGTCAAAGGCAAGATCCTTGATTTTGACGATCTCCACCTTCCGAAAGCGATGGAGTACGTAGCCGATACACGGCGCGGGCTATGTCTGATCACAGGGACAACCGGTAGCGGTAAGTCCACCACATTGGCATCCGTAATCGATCGCATTAATCAGACACGAAGAGAACACATCATTACGCTGGAAGACCCTATCGAGTTTCTCCACAACAACAAAAAGAGTCTGATAACACAGCGAGAAATGAGCATCGATACCAAAGATTTCGATACGGCATTGCGCGCAGCCATGCGTGAAGATCCAGATGTGATATTGATCGGTGAAATGCGTGACGCCGAAACCTTCGGCGCTTCTACTGCCGCTGCAGAAACCGGCCACCTCGTCTTCAGTACGCTGCACACGACGAATGCCATGCTCACGATTGACCGCATCCTGGATATGTTCCCATCGACTCAACACGAACAGATTCGTTCACAACTGGCGCTTCAATTGAAATGGACGGTGGCCCAACGATTATTGCCCGCGGTGGATGGATCGGGTCGAATCCCGGCCATTGAAATGATGTACAACTCTCCCGCCATCGCCCAGTTAATTCGGGAAAATCTATTGAAACAAATCCCGAACGGCATCATGGGTGGTAAGGAAGATGGTATGCAAACCTTCAACATGAGCCTGGTGCAATTGGTTAAGGACGAACTGGTCAAAAAGGAAACAGCCATCAATTTCTCCGACAACCCGGAAGAATTGGAAATGAATTTGAAGGGCATCTACCTCAGCGGCAGCAGCGGCGGAATTCTGAAGAAATAAACGGCACGATTCTACTCGCCGTACTCGCGAACCAATTGAACGAGCTTCTGAACATGTTCAAATGGCGTCTCTCTCAACAAACCGTGAGACAGATTAAAAACATGGCCCGTACATTTCCCCGATTCAATACACGTGTGGGCCGCCTTTTCAATTTCCGGCCATTCTCCATGTGCAAGTAAATGATTGTCCAGATTCCCCTGTACTACAAGGTCCTCGCCCAACTCGGCTCGGGCATCGGCAACAGAACAACTATCGGGTAAACTCAAAATATCCGCACCAGCCGCATTCAGGTCAACGACACTTTCCCATTCTCGCGCGAACATGATAGTAGGCACGATGCCCTTCAGACTCGTCATGATTCGCTGTTGATAAGGTAACGCGAATTCCTGGTAAATCTCGGACGTCAATAGAAACGCCGCAGATTCAAACAACTGAACTGCTGCCACGCCCGACCGCGCCTGATATTTCAAATAGTCAATCGTCATCTGCGTGATCAGATTCAGCATCTTATGAGTCGCGTCTGGGTACTTCTTTATGAATTGAATCGAACGGTCGGTAGACGACCCGAAACTTTTGCCCTCGATCATAAAGATAGCCAACGTCAAGGGCGCCCCTGCGAAACCCAAAACAGGAATTTCATCCTTCAATTCATCGTCGATATATCCAAATGTTTCGGCGATGAACGGCAGCTCGGTCTCTACATCGAATAGGCTCAATCGTTCCACATCGTCGGGCGTCCGAATTGGCGTGTCGGTAACCGGCCCCGGGCGGAATTCAAAGTGACATCCCAGTGGTGTCAGGGAGGTGAGAATATCTTGAAAGTAAATGATCGCGTCCACACCGATGCGTTTTGGCAGTAACGAAATCTTCGCGGCATGCTGAGGATGGCGAAACAGTTCTTCGAGAGGGAGCCCGAGAGACGCTTTAAACTCGTTGTATTGAGGGTCCGTGCGCCCGGCTTGACGCATCATCCAAATCGGTGGACGGTGAGTCTTTTCGCCTCCGATGGCACGGATCAGGAGGTCATTTTGGTAATTTCGGGGCATACTTCACCTATCGGGAAAATTGGAATGTATTATCTCTTTTTGAATTGAATCGATTCAATTAGTTGTTGGTACGCCGAGTCATCATAGTCACAACTGCACCAGCGACGCCTATCCCAAGCCAAATTTCAACCGACAGATTGCCGATGAATCCGAACCAATGAAGGCCGGCACCGATTAATCCTGCAAGAGTCACAAAAAACGCAATCACACTGAGCATAAAAATCGATCTCCGTTCGAGTCAGGTCAGTATAGTATCCAAATCAAAACGGTTCAAATCTCCTCTATCCTTTTTCTCCCATCGAACATGGTATGATTGGTTCATAGAATTCTGTGATCGAGGCGGATACCCAGCAATGCCCGAGTCCGAGGAAGAAGACATATCCAATCAGGAAGAACTGCCTCACATTGAGCCGGCTCCAAAACAATCTCGTCCTCCTGTCACGCAAGAAGACGAGCTTGTACGTATCGAGGAGCTGGAGACTCAGGTCGGCGAATTAACCAGCCTTATCGAAGTCCTTTTGGCGAGCCCTCGTGGCGAACCGGTACCTGAAGAAAAATACGATGACGCCTCTGCGTCCAGTGTGTATCGTCCATCATTCTTCGACCGTTTACGTTTCAACATGCGCAAGATGTTGGGAGTCAACGAAGATGAATCGATCGAATCCCGTCTTGGATCGGTCTGGTTAAGTCGAGGCGCCGTCATTCTGTTCATGACCGTACTAGTACTTGGGATTCGAGACGAGAATGTTGATTCACTGACGAAAATTGCCACTGGGTACTTGATTTCACTTGTGGGGATCGCCTACGGCCTGTACAAATTCAGGGCAACGGATGCCTTTTCTCAAGCGGTCTTTGGCGCTGGGTTGGCCACCGCGTATTTCACAACCTACGCCGCTGTATTGCTGCCCAATACGATGATTTTCGAGTCGCCCGAATACGGAACTCTGATTTTATTTGCGACCCTCGTCGTCACCGGCGTCCTCGCCTATATTAGGCGTAGCGAAACCGCAGCAAGTATTTCGCTCTTCCTCATTTATTACACGGTCGTCTTGAGTTTATCTGAAGGTAGCGATACGGAACAGCTCGCCTATGCCCTAGTTACCACTGTATTCGTCGCTCTCCTCGCAATCATTTTTCATGTCCGTTTCCAATGGTCCGTTTTTTCCTGGACAGCCTTCATTGGGATCTACGGCACGTTTATTTTCTTCTTCAGAATGAACGAACCTACTTGGAATGGCCCGCCTGACGTATTCAATCGCTATCTCGTCGTTTTGCTCTCCGTATTATTCGTTTCATTTTCCCTGGCGTGCATCTCGAGCGGTAGAAAAGACCGCCCGTTTCATCCGTCGGTCTTACCTCTCGCGCTTTTCAATGGAATGTTGTACTTTTATTTGGTTCAACCTTCCGTAGCCGCGCTTTGGCCTAACGCCGTCTGGGCTTTCCACTTTATTTTTGCCGGCGTATGCCTTTTGTTCGCCGTTCTTTCCATGGGCATTGGTACCCACGCCAATCCGCTGATTCAATTGTATGCGGCGTTCACAGCCACGGCGATCCCCATCGGTCTCGACAAACTCTTCCCGGCCCAACCCGAATTCCTGATCCCGTTGTTAGGACTGGAGGGCGTCATCCTCGCTTTTTGTTATCGCGCGACTCGCTTCGTTCTCTTCAAGGTCGGTGGTATCACTCTCTTGATCATGATTTTGGTCAAATGTATCTTGTCGATTAACGACCAAGATTTATTGGTTATCGCCGAATGGACCGTCGAGAGTAAATGGGTCGCCTGTATTCTGGGCTCTACTACGCTGTGTATTATTGCCTGGTTTTACGAACATTTCGCATGGAAGCTGCCTCCCGAACAACGAAAGTCCGCCGGGCAATGGTTTCTCGCAGATAGCTGGTTCGACATCAGTAGTGGCGTTTTCGCCATATTGCACGCGTCCGTCGCTGCTATAATCATGCTCGCTCTGACCATCTTGACCATGGGCGATCATGAGATCTTACCGTTTGTTCTTGCCCTCGAAGGGGTCGCGTTTGCGTTGGTCGGCCTTTTCCTCTTGACACCCCAAGTCGAAATGGCCTGCGTCATGTTACTGATGGGCTCCCACATCGTATTTCACTTTTTCCTGTTCAGTCATCCAGAAGATTTCCCAAACCAACCCCAATTTCTCGAATATACGTTCGGTGTCGTGTTCATCACTTTCGTCGGAAGCGTCATGTGGGAACGTTTTTTGAACAGGGTCGAAGGAGGCACAAGACTGGAACATGATCTGGTTGCGTCCATTCCCTATATCGCGGGTACAATGATGCTGGTGACGTTGGGTGAACGGTCACTGGACGGAGTTCAAACTGCTTTCGCCCATTCGGCTTTAGGCGCACTATTAATGGCATGCGCGGTCGTCACCCGAATGAACGGGTTCCTGATTGCGTCCGTGTCCGCATTTATTCTGGCCAATAGCAGCTTCTATTTAACCGTGTGGTCATTGGAGAACTCGAACACCCTCTGGTGGCTGTCCGGCATATTGATTTGCCACATGATCAGTGAGCGTTGTTGCACGATGGTGTCAGAACCCACACATTGGTATGGAACGGCGCTCGCGGTGTTGCGCACGATACTCATTATCGGAATGGCCGCAGCTGGTATATGGGGATTATCCAACGTCGTACCGGTTTCTCAATTGAGTCTGTACTGGCTCGCATTGGCGATCATGACATTGATTTTGGGAGTCGTGTTTAAGGAAAAACGATATCGTTACTTGGCGCTGTTAATTATTTTCTCCATCTTTTTGAGATTGTACCTATACGACTTACGTAATTTAACTCAGATATTAAAGCTCGGTATCACCGCGGCCGTAACGATCACTGCCATCGCCATCGCGTGGGGATATTCGCAAATGAGAACCCGTAATAAAGACAAACCGGCCAATCATGACGACGCTGAAGTGTCCTGACACTCCGACTGCCCAAGGGGCGGTGAATATCTGCAACCAACTCCACGAAGCAGGCTTCGAAGCAGTGCTGGCTGGCGGTTGCGTTCGAGACATTCTGCTTGGGCGCGTTCCCAAAGATTACGACATCGCGACGTCGGCCGTTCCCAAAGAGGTCCAACGGGTCTTCCCCGACTCCGAAGCCATCGGTGCCGCCTTCGGAGTCATCCTCGTAAAGATCCCGCAAGGCGCGTACGAAATAGCCACATTTCGAAAAGATGGTGATTACATGGACGGACGGCATCCAGAAACCGTCACCTTCACGTCCATCGAAGAAGACGCGCATCGCCGCGACTTTACGGTCAACGCACTATTTTTTGATCCGAAAACCAACGATGTCATCGATTACGTTGGAGGTCTCAAAGACCTAGACTTACGGATATTACGGTGCGTTGGAAATCCCGATGAACGCTTCCGGGAAGATTACTTGCGACTCCTACGAGCGATACGCTTCAGCAGCCAATTGGATTTTAAGGTCGCGAAAGAAACGATGGATTCAATTTGTCTCAATGGGAACCTGATCGCCAAAGTCAGTCCGGAAAGAATTCGGACTGAAATGGAACGCCTTCTATGCAACGACCGACGCGAAACCGGCCTGAGTCTTCTCCATACATCGGGGCTATTGGCCGAAATTTTCCCGGAACTGAGCGCCATGGTCGGGTGTGAGCAACCCCCTGAATTCCACCCGGAAGGCGACGTATGGGTGCACACACTTCTCGTGATGAAACAACTCGAGTCTCCGTCCTTTCCACTAGCGATGGGCACCCTTCTTCATGACGTCGGAAAGCCACCGACACAAACCTTCGAAGATCGAATCCGATTCAACCAACACGAAAAAGTAGGTGCCGAAATAGCGAACGCCATCTGCCGTAGACTTCGATGTTCCAACGAGGATACCGAACATATAACGTGGCTCGTGAATCAACACATGCGCGTAGCTCACATCCCAGAAATGCGGGACAGCAAAAGAAAACGCCTTGTTCGAGAAGAAGGCTTCTCAGATTTGATGGAATTGTTTCGTGCGGATTGTCTCGGAAGCATTGGCACCCTCACGAACTACGACTGGATCATGGATTACAAAGAATCCATCCCAGAGGAAGTTATCCGTCCGCCTGCATTGGTCACCGGAAATCACTTGATTGAAATGGGATACAAACCGGGCCCTCTATTTAAAGAGATACTGACCGCCATCGAAGATGCGCAATTGGAAAATGAAATCCACACGTACGATGAAGCCGTTACATGGCTCCAATCCCGTTGGCCAAATCCGGTCTAGCTGTTTCGTAGCTGTTCTTCTCTCGGAAAAATGAACGTAAAACTATTTCCGCCAGCGTCAGACTTCATGCTCAGTTTTCCGCCATGGCGTTTCATCGTCAAGGATGCGCTCGCCCAGGCAAATTCTTCAGTCCCGTACTCGATACATTCGTCGAAGTCGGTCGAATTTAAAACAGCTCCGGCACGTTCGTCTGATTGTCCATTGTCTTTAAAGGTCACGTAACATCCATCGGTCTTATTTTCCGATGTAACGATTACACACCCACCTGATTCCGGGCACTCGGATACGGAAAGTTTTAACACCGTGTGCAAAGCGCGGGTCGCTAAATGTCGATCGAAAAACGCCATCGCCCGCGCATCCAAGCGAGTATCCACGACGATATTTTTTGCCACAATCGCCGGATTGAGGTCGTCCAACGCTTTTTGAATCGGACCGTTGATTACAGAACTTTTGCGGTCCATGAGCTTTGGGGACCCGTACCCGACCAAATCTTGAGAAAAGCGATGAACTGTGTCCACAAATGCGCCAGCCTCTTCTCCGCCCAAGGATTCGATTTGATGAGGCCAATCGAATAGCGTTTTGCCGATCGCTTTCGCTGCTTTCTCGATGCCTTTTTGTTCTGCCGAGGAAACACCGAGACCAATCCTTAAAGCGTTGTCGATGACGGGCGTAAACGCTTGAGCGTACGCCTTAGCGTCTTCAAAATTGGAAGTAACGAAACGGGTCGCGTCCCAACCGCTATCCAAATAGAGGACCCCAAGGCACCGTTTCTCGATCTGTAACGGAACCGCGATCAAGCCTGGCTTCGATGCGTCGTGTTCGACGCCCGTTTCGGAAACATCGCCCACAATCATCGCGTTTTTTCGTTTCAATACGTTTTCAATAATCGCCGGATTCAACGTAGGACCATCTCCGTTGTTCCTGGACAAGTTCGCCGCCACTTCTGGTTGGCGGGTACCCGGTATTTGAATCAACAAAAATCCGCGTAAGGCTGGTATAGCCTGCATCGTCAGATTCAATGCCGCCTGATATAATTTTTCCTGATCGAAAAGATAGGGCTGTAATCGAGCGGCCTGATATAGAGCCTTCTGTAAACGAATATCCGGATCGTGAAGCATTTGCTTTTGAAACGTGTTCGTAGGAACCGGGGTTTCACGCTTCGTTTCCGGCGCCGGTTCTTCGGACGAGGGTGCTTCCCCTTCCGTGACGATTTGAAACAGATGTTTTCCGACTTCCATTCGGTCGCCCGCCTGAAGAGAGCCGCTTCGCGTTCGGATACCGTTGATCTTTATGCCGTTACGAGACCCCAGATCCTCAGCACCCACGAGACTCTGGTCTAACCACAAACGTACGTGCGTCCGGGAAACCGAAGTACCTTCAATCGGAATCGTGCATTTATCGGAACGTCCGATTGTCATTTCATCAGCTGTAACCGTCCACCGTTCTTCTTCTTCCGTCCGGTTCAACAAAATAATATCGAAAGCCACGTAAAATTCCTTATAAAAACGACGCGAATGACAATTCGCTTGAGTTTTCTAACACCTGATGTTATATTCAGGGGTATTGTTCGAGGGGGATTCCAGATATGAATGTTGCACAGATACTTGATCGGCTCCAAGCGGATTCCGGATTCAAGCAAAACCTGACAACATGGCATACCATCGATTCTCAGCCAGCCCGTTTTGGCGAATTCCCTGATCTTCTCGACCCGAAACTAGTCGCAGGCCTCAAATCCAGAGGAATCCCCGAGCTGTACACCCACCAAAGCGAAGCCGTCCAAGCATCTCTCCAGGGTGAGAACGTTTGTGTAGTTACCCCCACAGCCTCCGGGAAGACATTGTGTTACAACGTGCCCGTATTACACCATCTCATGAAAAATGAAAATGCAAGGGCTTTGTATCTCTTCCCGACCAAGGCATTATCGCAAGACCAGGTGCATGAACTCAAATCCGTCATCGACGATCTGGATGTAAAAATCGGCACCTACACCTTCGACGGCGATACCCCAGCGTCGGCACGAAAAGCAGTTCGTACTGCGGGTCATATTGTCGTTACCAACCCGGACATGCTCCATTCCGGAATACTCCCGCACCACACGATTTGGATACGGCTTTTCGAAAACCTCGAATACATTGTGATCGATGAGCTTCACCATTACCGGGGAGTCTTCGGGAGTCACCTGGCCAACGTTATTCGCAGGCTGAAACGCATTTGCGCATTTTATGGTTCCAATCCGAAATTCATCTGCTGTAGCGCCACGATCGCCAACCCGAAAGAAATGGCCGAACAGATTATTGAAGAACCCGTAACGCTCGTGGACAACAACGGTGCACCGGCCGGCGAGAAACACTTTCTCTTCTACAACCCCCCGGTCGTCAACGCCGAACTGGGCATCCGCAAATCCGCCGTAAAAGAAGTCACCCGTTTAGCGACGCATTTTCTATCGAAAAATATCCAATCCATCGTGTTCTCCCGAAGCCGCCTCCGCGTCGAGATTCTGACGACCTATCTGAAGGATGCCGTAAAGAAGATGGGCAAGAGTTCCGAACTGATTAAAGGATATCGAGGAGGATACTTACCCACCGAACGTCGAGCCATTGAAAAAGGTCTTCGAAACGGCGAAATCATGACCGTAATCAGTACCAATGCGTTGGAACTCGGAATCGATATCGGAAGTTTGGATGTCTGCATCATGACCGGATATGCGGGCAGTGTAGCCAGCACATGGCAGCAAGCGGGGCGTGCGGGCCGACGTTCAAATGTAGCGGTCGTCGTCCTCGTCGCATCCAGCGCACCGCTCGACCAGTACATCATCAATCACCCCGAATATTTCTTTGAACAAAACCCTGAAAACGCCACCGTCGATCCCAACAATCTGAGTATCGTGACCAGCCACATGAAATGCGCCGCTTTCGAACTTCCATTCCTCGACGACGAATCCTTCGGTATGGACAAACACAGCACGCAGGAGATTCTGAATTTTCTCGCGGAGCATCGCGTTCTACGTCACGTAAAAAACAAATGGCATTGGAGCGAAGATACCTACCCCGCTGAAGAAGTCAGCCTGCGGACCGCCGCACCGGGGAACGTTGTTATCCTCGACACGTCCGACAACGGCCGCGTCATCGGAGAAATTGACCTGTTTGCCGCGCCGACGGAAGTATACGAAAACGCCATCTACATCCATCAAAGCGAACAATACACGATCGATACATTGGATTTGGATGACCGAAAGGCCTACGCGCGGCCAGTAGAAACGGACTATTATACCGACGCTCAAATCAAAGTCGATCTGAAAGTTCTCGAAGTATTCAGAGACAGCTATCAGGACGACACGCTCATCCAAGTAGGTGAACTGAGCGTGACCTGGCTACCAACCATGTACAAGAAAATCAAATTCGGCACTCACGAAAACGTAGGTTGGGGCGAAATTCATTTGCCGGAAACGACCATGCACACGTCGAGCTATTGGTTGGAATTTCCGGACAACGTAGGAGAACAGTACGGCCTGAACAAAGACGCCTTGGGTGCCGCCCTGAATGCCCTGGCCAATACCCTCAAGCAGGTAGCCCCGGTTCAGGTGATGTGCGACGTCACCGACATCCGCGCCCACGCTGAACTGCGTTCGCCGTTCTCTGACAAACCGTCCATCTATCTGTACGAAACGTACCCGGGTGGTGTTGGCTTCAGCGACAAACTGTTCGTTCAACACCAATCCCTGTGCAAAGCAGCTATCAGCCTTCTCGAAGACTGCGACTGTCGCGAAGGCTGTCCCAGTTGCGTCGGACCGGCCATCGAAATTGGAGGTTCCGGCAAACAGGGCGCCTTGTTGTTGGCCCATTTGGCGATTGGTCTACCGGTAGAAAAGCCCACCGAGATTCCGGCGGAACCGAAGTTGCTCACTTGATCCGAACCTGTCGCCATCCCGTTGTCTGGCACGCGCGAGCCCTATATAATGAGGCTCCAAGGGGTTTCTGATGTCGGAGTTGCAATCTAAACTACAGCAATTGATGCGTACCAAAGGCGTCGTATCCGGATCCGACTGGCGCGCTGGCGCAGAAGAAGAACACAAGAAAAAAGCGGCCGGCGAATATGAAATCGAACACGTCGTTCCAGGCGAAATCATTGGCTCTGAAGAAGACGCCTTCTACAGGGTCCGCACGACCTACCCTCTGGACACACTCCACGGCCACTGCACACTCGGCGATGCGCTGAACGCCAATGGCAATCACATAGCCCTTTCTGCGAACGACGAAGATCTCCTCGAATTCGACCCAATGAATGCTTCCTTCATCGATACCGAAACAACCGGCCTCATGGGCGGAACCGGCACCGTAACCTTCCTCGTCGGCGTCGGTTTCTTCGAAAAGGACCAATTCATCCTTGACCAATGCTTCATGCGGGATTACGACGATGAAGAAGGCATGCTTCACTACCTAGCCGACCTGTTTAAGGAACGGGAAATCATCGTCAGTTACAACGGAAAAAGTTTCGACATGCCTCTGCTCCGAACCCGATTCATTTCAAACCGCGTCCCCTTTCGAGCCGAAGGCAACCCCCACTACGATCTGGTCCATGCCGCCCGACGATTCTGGAAGAAAAGACTCGGCGATTGCAGCTTGGGAAATATCGAACGACACATCATGGGCATTCGGCGGGAAGGAGACGTGCCCAGCGCCGAAATTCCCCAAATCTGGCTCCGATACCTAAACAGCCGGGATGCACGAAAACTTGAGCCCGTCTTCTATCATCATAAAATGGACATCCTGTCCCTCGCCGCCCTGACCGGTCATCTTTCCCAAACCCTGGACGCGCCACTCGGGGAAGGCTTCATCCATCATGAAGACCGTTTGTCACTAATCCGCATTCACTACAGACAAAAAAAATATAAAGAAGTTCTGGAGCTGGGCGAACATATCCTCGATTCAATCGACAAAGACCACTTGCGTCACGAATGCCTGGAGATGCTGGCTTTTTCGTCCAAACGAACCGAGCAGTGGGTTTCGATGGAGCATTACTGGACCACCCTCATCGATCATTTCCCAGCGGATTTGACGGCCCGACACGAATTGGCCAAACACATGGAACACCGAAGAAAAGACCTTCTAAAGGCTCGCGACATTTGTCAAAACGCGATTGAATACATCGGCGTCCGGGAAGCAACCGGCGCACTGTTGAACGCAGAAGAAGCCCGAATTTCATTAACAAGACGTGTCGATCGCATCAACAAAAAGTTGTCCAAACAAAAAAAATAGCGGACGCCCATTCACTCTGGACGTCCGCCATCGGCAATTGTGTTCTTTTATTTCTTCCCAGCTACCTTTTCCAATCCATACAATTGGAGTAAAGAATTGATATCCGTCGACCGGACATCCAAACCGCCACCACCAATCGGCAGCATCATGATTTTTTTACCGCTCAACGCTTCCGCGATTTTGAGTTTCACCATCGCTTCACCACCCGCACCGGAGAGGGCTTCGTTCATCGCTAGAATCCCTGCGGCTTCGGCTTCCCCTTCGGCGATAATTGCCTCTGCTAGTCGCTGCTGCTGAATGTAATACGCATCGGCTTCGATTTTGGCTCGTTCGAACTCACCGTCGGCTTTGGCAATCATTTTTGCGACCTCACCTTTCGCCTCTTCCACTTTACGTTTGTATTCTTCCTCGGCCGCTGCTGTTGCCGAACGGTTCTTCTCGACTTGTTGGTCAGCCACCTTTTTTTCTTCGATCGCCCTTTGATACTCTGGGTTAAATCGGTAATCTCCGGTATTCACTCCCCCTACAATAACGCCATACGGTTCAAGAATCTCATTCATCACCATTTTTACTTTTTCAGCCTGCGCCGCACGTTTCGCGGCGTCATAAAATTCTTCAGTTTCTAACTCACCAAAAATGTCGCGCGGCTTACTTCGTGCGATCGTTCGTACGATATTTTCTTTTAAGTCCTCATCATTTTTCGCAACGTCCTGCAAAATCGTTGGAGCTGATTCAGGATTTATTCGATACGAAATTATGATGTCGAGACTTATGTCGTTCCCATCTATCGTTTTGAACCGCATGTCGTCTCTACCGGCACGGTCGCCTCGCCCTTGGACCGCCGTCATGTCTAATATTTGGACGTTTTTATCAAAAGTATTCCAATCGGTAACTAACGGATTGTAAAATTTCACTTGGCCTGATTCCGCAATCTCTTGCTGCACTCCTCTAGTACCGAATAAGGCCTTATTGGTTTTAACTCCAACTTCTTTGGCGCCAATTCGTTGTGGAATGCAGCCGGTAATTGCGATCATAAGCCCAACCACTGCAATACGTTTTAAGATTGTTGTAGTTCGATTATTCATTGGACAATCCTTCAAAAGTTGAGGAGTCGTTTGTGGTCACGCCAAACAGCTTCACAAACTCGTCTAGATCCAGTGGGTTCAGACCACCCACCCCCCCTGTCGGGACGATAAGCACTTCCATACCTTCCAGAACTTTCGCCATTTCCAAGGCTACTGCTTTGTCGGCACCCACGGCCTGCATAGCTTCATTTTTTAGTTCTGTTCTTCGCGCTTCGGCGATTTGAACCAATAGATCCGCCTCAGCTCTTTTTACGCGAAGATAAAGATCGCGCTCGGCATCTTTTTCCACTTTATATGCTTCACCTGCAGCCAATGTAATTTTCACGTTGGCTTCGCCTTCTTCTGTAATCTTCTGCAACTGCGCATTTTCGGTAGCCGCTTTCCCTTCAGAAATGTTCTTGAAAACCAGTTGATCCTGAAGCTTTTTCGCTTCAATATTATGTTGAATTTCATCGCTGTATTTGAAATAACGAATCAATACCTGGTGCACTTCCATACCGTATTCTTTTAGTTGTGCATCCAGCTGTAAACGTGCTTTGTCCGATTTCTCGACCCGTTTGAAGCTGTTATAGAAATCCTCGGTCGTCAATTCGCCCAATACTTCCTTCAACTTCGGTTCTGCCTTCGGAATAATGCCTTCAAATAAAAAACTATCGCGAGGGCCCAGTGAGTCTATTAGTGTGAATGGTTTCACTATTTTGTAAAGAATACTCACATCTACATCAACGTGGAATCCATCGGAAGTTTGTATTTTGATCGCATTTCGATCGGTCAGATTCAAGACTTGTACATGGTTGGGAAAACGGTGAATCTGTTCTACCCCAAAAGGCATCCGCCAACGAAGACCCGGATGTAAAACTTCTTCATGAATCCCCTCATTAAACCCTACGTTGACTTGTTTGATTCCCAATTCATTAGGACGAATGTATGTGAAACAGGTTTGAACAACAACGAGAGTAATGACGATAACCGCCAATGATCCTCCCGCAAACCATGTAACTCCCTTCGGTACTTTGAATGGTGGTTTGAATTTTATGGTCGGTTTCCCGCCAATGATCTCCGGTTTGTTTGGTGACATGCACCCTCTCCTTTACCGTTTACGGTTTTGTCCTTTAAAGGCCTATCATACTATACCGATGAAGGCCTTGTCCTATTCATTTTTCATTCAGAAATTCCTGCTCCTGAATTTCCAGAACCGCTCCCTACTTGACATATTCCAAGCTCAAAATGTACTATTCATGCCCACTCGGGGTGTAGCGCAGCCCGGTTAGCGCGCTTCGTTCGGAACGAAGAGGTCGGAGGTTCAAATCCTCTCACCCCGACCATTTATAACATTCGCTGAATACGCTAGTTAGCGTATACCCACCTAAAAGTGGTGCAGTCGTAACTCTCAACGGAATGCAGGTAGTACAACCTGTTTCCAAAAAGGAGACTTCATCATGACGAGAAACAACACCGAATTCATCTCCTCGTACCGACGGCATGCGCCCATCGCGAGAAAAATACCGCAAGACTATCGCAGAATGGCTTTCCAATGACCGAAAATTTCCACGGAACTTACAATGGGGGAGCTGAATGAATACTTGACCATCGTTAAGCGCATGTGTCGTTGGGGCGTGTCTGATAAGAACGTACCTGCAAAAATCCATCAAAGCAATTGCGCCGTCGAAGGACTTCGACTAGGACGTTAAGAGACGAAGAAGTCCCCGGTTGGCTGAATGACGATGCCAAAACGGAGTGGAAACGGTTCATATGGGTGTCAAATGAGACCTCGGTGGCGCGGGGGAACTACCTTAGACGATGTGGGTAGTTTTGAAAGTTTCCGTCAAAGGCAACCGGCTTCCTGCCGTGAAAGCCTGATCTGTAAAGACCCTTGATTTGTAATACCGGGGATTCATATAATCTTCCATAGTCTTACGTTGGCGGGAAATTTTCTCGTAGATTTGACGATGACACCAGCGAAACAAAACTTGATCGAACACGAAATTAGAAGGATATTTTCGTTCATGAAGAATAAATTCGGGTATCATTCCCTTGTTTTCTTGGCGGTGTTAGGCCTGACTATGATCTTTCAGCCTAAAGCCCATGCCTATTTGGATGCGGGCACGGGCAGCATGATCTTGCAGGCGGTCATTGGTGTGTTTCTAGCGATGTCACTGACGGCAAAACTGTGGTGGCGCCGACTCTTGGGCCTTTTCATCAAGTATGAAGAGGAAGAGGATGAATGAACAACCTTTGTCGTCCTCCTTTCGTGATCCTGGTGGTTTTATGTTCACGCGTGAGGGTGTCCTCTATCGACAAATTAATGAGCGCAGTGCGGCGGACTACGAAAGACTCATGGACTCGGGGTTTTATGCCGAGTTAGTGGAAGCAGGACTCTTGGTGTCGCATGAAGAGATGGAAGTCTCCCCAATGTACCCGGAGAACGCGCACAAGGTAATTCGCCCACAATTACTGCCTTTTATCTCGTACCCTTATGAATGGTGCTTTACCGCACTCAAGCGTGCTGCCCAAGCCACGCTTCGCATTCACAAGCGAGCACTCAAGCATGACATGATTCTCAAGGATGCGTCGGCCTATAACGTCCAATTTGTAGATGCAAAACCTGTTTTCATCGACACGCTCTCCTTTGCGCCGTATGTGGAAGGAGAACCCTGGGTCGCATATCAGCAGTTCTGTAAACATTTTCTGGCACCCTTGGCCTTGATGAGCTATTGCGATGTTCGCTTTGGACAGTGGCTGCGTGGTTTCGTAGATGGTATTCCGCTGGATCTGGCCTCCAAGCAATTGCCTCTGCGTAGCAAATTCAATATGGGTTTGCAAATGCACATACACCTCCACGCTAAGAGCCAGTCACAGCATGCCGATGATGCGGGTAAGGATCCAGCCGCCACGCAAAAACATACCGCGGGCAAAAAGGTGAGTCGCACCGCGATGATGGGCATCATCGACAGTTTGCAATCTACCATTAAGAAACTGGAATGGCGTCCGCCCGGCACGGAATGGGGCGATTACTATAGCGCCACTAACTATACCGACGATGCTATGAAAGCCAAGCACGCCTTGGTGACGGAATTGGTAGAAATTGCCCAACCATCCAGCGCATGGGATCTTGGCGCGAATACCGGACTCTTCAGTCGTATTGCCAGCGAAAAAGGCATCCCCACGGTGGCCTTTGATATCGACCCTGTGGCCGTGGAAAAGAATTACCGAGCCTGTCGAAAAAACAAGGACTGCAATATGCTGCCCTTGCTGCAGGATCTTACCAATCCCAGTCCGTCCATTGGCTGGCACAATGCCGAGCGCGATTCACTGCCGGAGCGAGGGCCCGCCGATTTGGTGATGGCGCTCGCCCTTATCCATCACTTGGCGTTATCCAACAATGTGCCACTTCCCTTGCTCGCGAAATTCTTTTCCAGTGTGGCACGCAAGCTCATCATCGAATTTGTCCCCAAGAACGATTCGCAAGTGCGTCGGCTCTTGGCCACGCGCGAAGATATTTTTCCCGACTACACCGAAGCGGGTTTTGAAGCCGCATTTTCAACGCTGTTCTCTATTGAGGAACGCCGTCCGGTAGAAGGTTCAGATCGAACGCTCTACTTGTTAAAGAAGCGGGACTAGAAGCCATCTGGCTCCATTGTAGCGCGAAGACAGGAAACCGATTAGATGAGAAATAGTGTGTTTTGGTGGGTGCCTTGTATGATGTTTTTGGCACTTCTTTGTCCAACACTGCCGGTTGCCGACGAGGCGGTTGTGCCGGTTATCGAGCAAAGCACGGTGTTGGCGAACAACATTCCAATTTACGAAGCTCAAGCTGCACCGTCATTCTGGTTTGGGTGGTTTCGGTGGTTATCCGAAGCAATACGTTTTGTACTGGAGACATTCTATTCCTGGAGCGGAAACTGGCCACTCTCGCTCATTCTGCTAGCGGCCGCGATACGGTTGCTGCTGTTGCCCTTCTCTGTCGCCAACGCCAAACATCAGGTGCGCATAAAAACAACGATGGCGGCCATCAAACCAGAAGTCGATGCCATCAAGGAAAAGTATAAGAAGAAGCCACGCAAGCGTGACGAGGCCATCATGGCGTTGCACAAGGAACACGGGGTTTCGGCGACCGAGCAGTTGAAGGGATGCCTTCCGCTCATGATTCAGTTGCCTATTCTGATCGCGTTGTTCCGGGTCATACTATCGCTAGAGGCCATGAAAGGTGTCGGGTTTATATGGATAAGCGATCTAACCGAGCCCGATGCTTTATTTTCATGGGGAATGGCGCTACCGTGGCTAGGCAGTACCTTTAACTTATTGCCCTTCATACTCTTTGGTGCCCAGCTCATCCTGGCAAAACTCGCCGCCACAGAAGACAGCGGAAAATCCGTGTATGTG
>Ga0315336_1003180_pt1 | contig 22638 bp, 17 predicted proteins | sample ASW5metaG_FD_204512 | JGI IMG/M metagenome (GOLD analysis project Ga0315336, IMG submission 204512) | Ammonia-oxidizing marine archaeal communities from Monterey Bay, California, United States - ASW #5 | ecosystem: Environmental > Aquatic > Marine > Intertidal zone | place: USA: California... | reverse complement strand
TGTGCCTCTCGTTGTTGATATTGGAGCCGGCCAAACATGGGCAGAAGCTCATTGAGAGAATTACAGACGACATACCAGAGAACTTTACTAACAAGATGTGATTTCAACTAGTCGTAACAATCAAGAGACCAACTGTTCCATAGCCTTCTATTGCACCAAAACCCAACTTGGTAACACGCCCACTTCTATGTCAAACATCATTGCCACCCAGGTATAACCAAGACCCGTAAGCAGGAAAATGCAAAGCAGATTCAATGCGAGACCTGCTCTTGCCATTTGTGGAATTGTGACTTGACCCGAACCGAAAATAATAGCGTTAGGCGGTGTAGCTGGAGGCAGCATGAAGGCACAGCTTGCTGCCAACGCCGTCGGTATGCAGATCAAAAGTGGGTTTTGGCCCATAGCAACAGACACACCGGCAAGCAGAGGTATTAGGGTAGCTGTTGTCGCTGTATTGGAGGTAACTTCGGTCAAAAAAATAACGATCGACACCATCCCAAATATAATCAACCATAACGGCATACCTGACCACGCGCCCATACTATCGCCCACCCAGTGTGAAAATCCTGACTGCGTAGCTGCAGCGGCAAGACTCAACCCGCCACCAAAAAGCAATAATATCCCCCAAGGGACTCTTTGCGCCCATTCCCAATTGAGCACGTATTCACCCCTAGAAAAATCAACAGGAATAACAAACAACAACAACGCAATTGACATCGCAATACCAGGGTCAGTCAGCGTAATCTGCGGTACCCAATCATCTATCATGGGACGCAAAATCCAAAGTGATGCAGCAGCAATGAACGCAACAAGTACTACCGCCTCACCACGCGAAATAGGGCCCATCGCGTCCCGCTCAGATTCAATCAGATTGGTGACCCCAGCTATTTCCACGTTGGGAAGAGGATAAAGCACCCGGCTAATAAGAAACCAACACAGAGCTAGCAACACCAAAGCTAACGGTGCTCCGATGGCCATCCATTTAACAAAGCTGATTACAACACCATAGGTTTCCAGAAAATAGGCAGCAAGTAGAGCGTTAGGTGGCGTGCCAATCAACGTTGCTAGTCCGCCTATACTTGCTCCATACGCAACAGAGAGAAGCAACGCAGTGTTAAATCCTGGGAGATGTTGGTGTTCTCCTTCTGCGGTATTTAATAAAGTCAAAACAGAAAGAGCTATGGGTAACATCATCATTGTCGTTGCCGTATTACTTACCCACATACTGAGAAAGCCAGTAGCAAGCATGAAGCCGGCTATCAAATTTCGCGCGCGCGTTCCAGTTACACCCAACACTGATAAGGCAATGCGCCTATGCAAACCCCAGCGCTGCATTGCTAGAGCAATCATAAATCCACCCAGGAAAAGAAATATGAGCGGATTCGCGTAGGGCGCCGCCGCAGCCTTCATATCCAAAATCCCCAACAGCGGAAACAATGCCAATGGCAACAAACCAGTTGCATAGACCGGAACCGCTTCGGTGATCCACCATATCGCCATTAAACCGGCAACGGCAGCCGTGTGCCAGGCCTGCGCTGACATACCCTCCGGCGGAGGAAAAACCTGAACTATCAAAAAAGTGGCGAGCCCTAAAACTAGTCCCACCTGCTTCCGCAGCAGTTCTGTACGCTTCAAAGGTAAAGGTGCCTCGCTCAAATCTTTTTATGCGATCGGGTGAATACCGGCAACGAACACCTCTTTGTCGACGTACCCCTGAAATTTTTCGAAGTTGTCTTCAAATTGCCGAGCCACGTCCTGCGCTGCGTTATCATAGGCCGATCCATCTCGCCAGGTGGATTTGGGTTGGAGAAAGCCTCCGGGCACATCGGGACATGATGTGGGCACAAGAAGGCCGAAATTGGGATCAGAACAAAACTCAACTTGATTGAATTTGCAATCCAACGCAGCATTAACCATAGATCTAGTGTATTCAATCTTCATGCGTGAACCAACTCCATATCCACCGCCCGACCAACCCGTGTTGACAAGCCAACAACTCGAATTATGTCGTTCCATCATTTCACCAAGTAACTTTGCATAAACCGATGGATGGCGCGGCATAAAAGGTGCCCCAAAGCAGGTTGAAAAAGTAGCTTGTGGTTCCTCAACACCCTTTTCTGTGCCAGCAACGCGGGCAGTGTATCCCGAAAGGAAGTGATACATTGCCTGTTCCGGAGTTAGCTTAGCAATGGGAGGAAGCACACCAAAAGCGTCGGCGGTAAGCATTATAATGCTTTTCGGATGAGGTCCGGTGCCGGTATCAGAAGTATTAGGAATAAATTCAAGAGGATATGAGGCGCGTGTGTTTTCAGTAAGAGTTGCATCATCCAAATCCAATGCCCTGCTCTTTGAATCCATCACTACGTTTTCAAGAATGGTGCCGAATCTGTTCGTAACGGCATAAATTTCTGGCTCAGAATCATTTGAAAGTTTTATTACCTTGGCGTAGCAACCACCTTCGAAATTAAATATTCCCGTTGGTCCCCAACCGTGTTCATCATCGCCGATAAGAATACGCGATGAATCTGCTGAAAGCGTTGTTTTTCCGGTTCCTGATAAGCCAAAAAAAATGGCCGAATTACCATCAGCACCAATGTTGGCAGAACAATGCATAGGGAGAACACCCTTTTCGGGCAACAGATAATTTAGAACAGAAAAAATTGATTTCTTTATTTCGCCAGCATAGATAGTGCCGCCAATCACCACACATTTTTGTGTGAAATCTACAAGCACAAATACTTCAGAATTAGTGCCATCTTTTTCTGGGTCCGCTTGGTATGACGGTGCATGGAGAACAGTAAAGTCCGGTTCAAATCTGATTAAGTCTTCTGGCTCTGGCTGAATAAACATGTTGCGAGCAAAAAGGCTATGCCACCCAGTCTCTGTGACAACCCTGACCTTGAAACGATGGTCCAGATCTGCCCCTGCATAACAATCTTGCACATAAAGGCCGCGGTTTGATAAATGCTTCAATACTTTATGGCGAAGTTTGTCGAATTTTTCAGAGCTCATAGGCTGATTAATGTTACCCCAATCGACCACATCATGAGTTATTGAATCCTTAACAACGAACTTGTCGTTAGGCGAACGACCGGTATGTTGACCGGTTAAACAAACTAGCGCACCGTTATTAGATAACTTTCCCTCATCATTCGAAACTGCCTGCTCAACAAGGATAGCCGTATCGCGATTCCATTGAACGTCCTGAGTCGGGTTGAGACCACAATGGTCAAGGCCGACAGTGCTTATAAATTCACCAATTTGTTGCACTAACTAGGTTCCCCTGATTCAGGATAATGACACGCTACGAATCGATCCAACCCTAAGCAATCTTTTAGACTGCCGGGAATTACCTATGAAGCTCTACATACCTTTTCATCCTGCATGAAGCAACAGGCTGGACAAACCTTGCTAGCAGTTGACAAAGAAAGTTGAGTAAAATGTTAGGGGAAACCTCTAATCGAGAACATATAGATGAATCATGGTAATATTTTTGCCACATTGTGCCTATGCTATCAATAGTGCTCGATGACCTCAAAACTAACGAGTTCTGCAATTTGTCATATTGATGGGGAAGAATTTCGGTGAACAAAATAGCACTTGTAGACGATGACCGGAACATCCTTGCGTCTGTTTCGATGGCCTTGCAGGCCGAGGGACTGGACGTGACTACCTATAGGGACGGGGCTGAAGCTCTTCATGGCTTGACCGCGTCGCCTGCTGATCTCATCGTTTTAGACATTAAAATGCCACGTATGGATGGAATTGAACTGCTGCGAAGGCTTCGAGAAAAATCGTCAGTTCCAGTAATTTTTCTAACTTCAAAAGATGAAGAAGTTGATGAGCTTCTAGGTTTACGAATGGGCGCAGACGACTATATCAAGAAGCCATTCTCTCAAAGGCTGCTTATCGAACGAATACGTTCTGTACTCCGTCGTGCTGAAGCCCAAAGTGAAGACACTCAAAATATCTCTGAATCGGCAATGACTCGCGGTAATCTAGTCTTAGACGCAGCACAACATTTGTGTCTTTGGAAAGACGAATCGGTCAATTTGACCGTCACCGAATTCTTCATTATCCAAGCACTCGCTCAGCGGCCTGGGCACGTCAAGAGCCGAGACCAACTAATCGATGCAGCATATGGTGAAAACATTTATGTAGATGATCGTACCATCGATAGTCATATCAAACGCTTACGCAAAAAATTTCGCATGGTCGACGACGAGTTTAGGAACATCGAAACTTTGTATGGTGTAGGATATAAATACAAAGAAACGATTGCCTAAACTTTTTGCAGTACAATATCTAGAACGAGGTTTTCGTGCGCGCGGATCACGACCATCGGATCGCATCATCCCAGTCTAGAAAGACTAAACTGAACAGGCTTACCAAGTCCTTTTCACCACTAACACGCCGCATTTTAGCAGTTAATTTAGTTGCACCCTTTCTGCTAGTGCTCGGACTTTTATTCCTAGATGAATACGAAGATTCCTTGATTGCGATAGAGTTCGATGCCATCAGGACTCAGGGTGAGTTGATCGCCGCAGCAATTGGCGAGGGAGCCGTGGTTATTGACTCGACTGATGAGAACTTTCCAATGTTTACACCTTCTAGTTCTATGCGCACCCTCGATGAGCCAACAGCACGTCAACTCATACGGAGATTAGCTAGACTAGCCCAGCTACGTGCGCGTTTGTTCGATGCAGGCGGAACAATGATTGCGGATAGCCGCCTACTACGTGGTCCCGGTGGCGAGGTCGAAATCTTTGACCTTCCGCCCCAAAGGACCACGGACTTAATACAATTAGCCCAACGGGGCTATAAGCAATTGTTGAGGTGGTTGAAACAAGACTTACCTATACCAGCTTACGAACAGCGGAGCACGACGACGATTCTTGACTATCCTGAGGCGGTTGCTGCATTAGATAGCGGAGAGGTGGGGCAAGAAATTCGTTTTGATACAAACCAGCGGAAAATACTTTCTGTTGCAATACCAGTCCAATTTTATAAGCAAGTCGTGGGTACAGTCCTTGTGTCACGCGATGGCCAAAACGTTGAAACACGCCTTTTTGCAGTCCGCCGCACCATTATAGAATTCTTCATGTGGATACTTGGTGTAACCACTTTATTATCTTTATACCTAGCCGGCACAATTGCGCGACCGGTAAGAAAACTTGCCAGAGCTGCCACAGAAGTGCGAAAGAGCCATAATCGAGAAACCAATATTCCTGATCTAAGCAAACGAAATGACGAAATTGGTCAACTTTCCGAAGCACTACGGGAAATGACGGAAAATTTGTGGCAACGAATGGATGCGACCGAGCGCTTCGCAGCTGATGTGGCACATGAAATAAAGAATCCTCTGAGTTCGTTGCATAGTGCCGTCGAAACAGCGGTCCGAATTCAGGACATGGGCCAGCAAAAACAGTTAATGGGAATAATTAAGGATGATGTTTCTAGGCTGGATCGATTGATTTCAGATATATCGGATGCGTCACGTCTTGATGCTGAATTATCTCGTGCTGAAACAAAAGTTGTGAACCTGGGCGAACTAGTCAAAACATTAGCCGAGATTCACAACATGAATAAAAATCCCTCTATGTCGAAGGTACGACTCCTCACAGACCAAAGCGACCTTTACGAAGTAATGGGTATTGAAGGACGCTTGGTTCAGGTGTTCCAGAATCTCATTAACAATGCGGTTTCGTTCAATCCGTCAGGTGGCACTATTCGCGCTAGTCTCAGACGATTTGACGGGAATATTCAGATCGATATCCAAGACGAAGGTCCGGGCATACCAGAGGGAAAAGAAATATCAATCTTCGAAAGATTTTATTCAGAGCGCCCGGAGGGAGAGAAATTCGGCACACATTCCGGACTGGGTTTATCCATTTCCAAGCAAATCATTGAGGCTCATGGTGGCAACATAGCTGCTATAACAGTCAGAGAGGAAGGCATTGCAACGGGAGCCCTCTTCCGTGTCCTCTTGCCTGCATTGGTACAGCCCTAATAACCAAGAACAAATGCGAGAAGGAAGGGCAAGGTAACAAAGGATAGCATCGTAGAGACGACTACAACGCCAGCCACCTCAGTTGGTCTATTCTCATAGCGTATTGCAAACATGTAGTTAATTATAGCCGCAGGCATAGTCGATAAAATAATTACAGCACCGCGAAGTGGGCCCTCAAGGCCCAATACTTGGGCTACGAGACAGCCTACAGCAAACCCGATTCCCAATCGAAAGGCTGCAAGAATAAAACTTTGGCCTATGGGCTTTCCCCACAGTCGCGACAAAGACATCCCAAGCGATAAAAGCAACAAAGGAATAGCCAACCCCCCCAGAAGATCGACGGTGTTAAAAAGCCATATTGGCAGCGTTAGGCCCGTTAACAGCAGAAAAATACAAATGCAAAAAGCCCAAAGAAGTGGGTTACGCAGAAAGAAACGGAGAGCAAATTTACCAGACGCAACAGCCAGTCCGATGGTGAATTGCAGTAAGGCAACCGTTGCAAAAAATGCCACACCCAGTGAAAGCCCAATTTCCCCAAAGGTAAACAAGCATAACGGTATGCCCATATTACCCGCGTTTGGAAAAATCAACGCAGGTAGATAGACGCGCAAAGGTAGTCTTAAGACTCTTAGGACTAAGAAACCGATTACTCCACTCATACTCACCACCATTGCTGCCGCTGTTGCCATCTTTGCCATGATGATTGGATCCGGACGGCTAGCCATTAGTGCTGAAACCACCAGACATGGAGCAGCAACATTGGTTACAAGAAGGGTGACCATTTCTGAATTAAACGGGAGGCGATACCGATCCCAACCGTAGCCTACTAGTGAAATTAGTAAGACCGGTGCCATAATGGATATGATTTGGGCTGCCACGGACTAGTCCTCGTACCAAAAGGTCAGTGAAACTGAGTCGAAATAAGATTGTCAGTCAAGTATAGTCGGGTCAAATTTTATAGATTTCTCCCACAATCTTCATTGACCAAGCGGCAAACACAACGCAATCTCCAACAGATATGGCTATGATACATGCAACATGTATTGCTATCGACGGGCATGGGATTCTCATTCGCGGACCCTCAGGTTCTGGTAAATCAGATCTAGCTCTGCGCCTAATAGATACGGGCGCAGAATTGGTTAGCGATGATTACGTAAATGTCTTTACTTACGACAATAAATTAATAGCAAAAACACCTGAAAACATTAGTGGTAAGATAGAAGTACGAGAACTTGGCATCGTATCTTTGAGCTACAGAAAAGAAGTTAGTTTGACTTTGGTTGTTAACCTTACCACGCGTACTGATTCGCAGAGGTTAAAAGGCATGGGAGTGTTCGAAATAGAGGGCACCCAGCTACCGGCTATAGAATTAAATGCCTTCAGACCATCGGCCCCGGCAATGATTCGTATAGGTCTCGAATGTGCCATCGGTAAGTCTACTATTGAGCCTTAGGACGCAATTTCTTTGCCAACAAAACACAATAAGAAGGCCGCCACAGGTCGGTTTTCGTAGTGAAAAAACTTGCTGACTGGTTTTCCGAGATACGGTTATCATTTGACTTCCATCATCGGGACCTTAATCTCCGCCTCACCGCCGAAGATAGGTTGAAATTGTTGTGACAGGTTAGCGCGTTGTAAAATAGGATTTAATAAGAAAAGGGAAGCCGGCGAAAAATGTCGGAAGATCAACCGATTATAGGAATGCTTTTAGTAACCCACGGGCGTTTAGCCTTGGAACTAATTTCTGCCTTGGAGCATGTGGTTGGTCCTCAGGTAAAAGTGGCCTGTATTTGTATTGGGCCGGACGACGACATGAAGCAGCGAAGAATAGACATCGTTAAGGCGGTAGAGTCGGTTGATTCTGGCGGGGGGGTGGTGATTTTGACGGATATGTTTGGTGGAACACCATCTAATCTAGCCATCTCAATAATGGAAAATTCAAATGTGGAAGTGATAGCGGGGGTCAATTTGCCAATGCTAATAAAACTTGCATCTGTTCGCTCGTCGGAAACAATGCAAGTAGCGGTGGCTCAGGCGCAGGAAGCGGGCCGCAAGTACATAAATGTTGCATCAGCCCTCTTAGCGCAAGAAACGTAAGATTAGCAGGCCCCGGGTAGGCCGGAATGAAGCGCGATGCACGTATAGTAAATGAAAAGGGGCTACATGCCCGCGCAGCCGCCAAGTTCTGTGAATTGGCCAGCAAATATGAGGCAAAAATTAGAGTTGTACGCGGCGGCGTGGAGGTATCGGGCATGTCCATCATGGGATTAATGATGCTTGCAGCGTCACCAGGTTCGACGATTACTATCTCGGGGAACGGACCTGATGCAGAGGCTGCCGTTAATGCCTTGTGCGACTTAGTAGCGGGAAATTTCCATGAAGAATAACCCATCCCAACCAACCAACATAGATAGGAAAGAACGAATTTTCGATGGAGTTCCGGTGGGTCCTGGTGTCGCCATTGGGTTGGTCTATCGGCATGACTCCAATTCCGACATTTTCATATATGAGTATAAAATACCGAGCATTCGTATAAAGAATGAACAGTACCGTCTGGCGTTAGCGGCAAGGAAAGCTAGCAACCAGATCGGCGAACTACAAAACCAAACCAATCGACTGCCTGAAGCAGCGCGCGAAGAATTAGGATATCTGCTCAAAGCTTATCAACAAATGTTGCGTGGTTCTCGCCTCCTGCGTGGTGTAGAACGCCGCATTGCCTCAGAGCTAATCAATGCTGAAGCCGCGGTGATGAAAGAAATTGATGTAATGGCTAAAGCATTCTCCGCGATGGACGATGCATATCTAGCCGCCCGTATTGACGATATCAGAGAAGTCGGAAAAAGACTCGTCAGAAGTCTACGGAAAAAACCTGAAGCCGCCTTCTCGCATCTACCGCGTAACGCGGTTATCGTGGCCAACGAACTTTCACCGGCCGATACTGCCCAACTAAACCCAAAACAAGTCTCGGGTCTAGCAACCGTATTTGGAGGTGTGGAAAGTCACACCGCCATTATGGCGCGATCTTTAGGATTGCCAGCAGTAGTTGCCGCCTCACAACTGACAAATTGGGCTCGGAACGGAGATACCATTGTTGTTGATGGATCGAACGGTCAAATTCTTCTGAACCCTAATCCGGACTCATTGGCTGGATATCGCAAGAAACGGGCCACGTTTCTGCGCAGAAAGAGGATGTTGCAGAAATTAAGATTAGTGCCAGCTGTTACAACAGACGGTTTTGCAATCAGCCTTCAAGCAAACATTGAGTTGCCGTCCGAAGTTGACACTGTAATAGAATCTGGAGCCGAGGGTATTGGCCTCCTGCGAAGTGAGTTTATGTTCATGAATAGAGATGACTTGCCGTCGGAGAATGAACAGTTTGAGCATTTAGAAGCAGTTGTTAGTGCAATGTCAGGCCGGCCCGTCACCATCAGAACACTCGATGTCGGAGCAGATAAGCTAGGCGACGCACTGGGCTTTGAGCCGGGCCCAAACCCAGCCCTGGGTTTAAGAGCAATTCGCTTCTCTCTTAATCGGAAAAAAGTTTTGTTAACTCAACTAGCTGCTATCTTGCGGGTTGGCGCTTTGGGTCCAGTTCGAATTCTTCTTCCAATGGTATGCACGGTAGCTGAAGTAACTGAGGTACGGAGAATACTAAATCGCTTAGCTGGAAGACTGCGCCGCAACGGCATAAAGATTGCTGATCCACTCCCGCCCCTCGGCGTAATGATCGAAATACCTGGAGCAGCCCTTGCGGCCGATTCCCTAGCAGCTGAGGCGGACTTTTTTGCTATCGGCACAAATGATCTCACCCAATATACACTAGCAATTGACAGGACAGATGAAACCGTCGCGTACCTATATAATCCACTGCACCCGGCAGTACTGAGATTGATTCAGTTCTCTGCGGAGGCTGCCTCTGCGGCTGGAATTCCCGTTTCTATTTGCGGCGAAATGGCGGGTGACGACCGTCTGACACCCATGCTTCTTGGGCTAGGTATTACCGAACTCTCAATGGCTGCTGGCAGCATTCCAACAGTTAAGAAAAAAATCTTGGATCTTAGTCTTGCCGCAATTTCTGGAAGAGCTCGGCGTATTACGAAGGAGTCTGATCCTAGCCGAATTCAGGATCTCATTGATAACTTTAATGAATACGCGTGAGAATTAAGGCTTCAGCTTGCGGCAAGCAGTATAGGCTGGTATACGCCCACCGCTAGTGTATCAGCGCCCCGACCCACGGGAACTGATATCCGTTTGGAACAGATACGCTCGAGGAGCGCTCGATGACGTTTTCAGATTATAAAGTCGTAGATATTGGGCTCGCTGATTGGGGACGTAAAGAAATAGCCATAGCAGAGACCGAGATGCCAGGCCTGATGGCGCTGCGGGATGAATACAGACAAAAACAACCACTTGCTGGTGCTAAAATCGCCGGTTGTTTGCATATGACTATACAAACTGCAGTACTCATTGAAACGCTTATTGAGCTTGGAGCTGAAATTCGATGGAGCTCTTGTAACATCTTTTCAACACAGGACCAGGCAGCTGCGGCAATCGCCGCGGCAAACATACCCGTGTTTGCATGGAAAGAGATGAATGAGGAAGAGTTTTGGTGGGCGATAGATCAGACTATCCAGGGACCAAACAGTTGGCGCCCTAATATGATACTAGATGACGGTGGGGATCTTACACAGGTCATGCATGAAAAATTTCCGAAAGAGCTGGTCAATGTTCGCGGACTGTCCGAAGAGACCACGACTGGAGTTCACCGCCTATATGAAATGGCGGAGACGGGTACGCTAAAGGTGCCAGCTATGAATGTGAACGATAGCGTCACAAAGTCAAAATTCGATAACATCTATGGTTGTCGTGAAAGTCTGGTTGACGGCATTCGCCGAGCAACCGATGTCATGATGGCCGGTAAGATTGCTGTTGTAAATGGATACGGTGATGTAGGCAAAGGGTCGGCGGCCTCCCTCAGAAACGCTGGATGCCGGGTAGTTGTCACAGAGATAGATCCGATATGTGCCCTGCAAGCAACTATGGAGGGCTATGAAGTCACAACTATGGATTTAGTTGCTTCAGCTGCTGACATCTTCGTTACGGCAACAGGCAATGTTGACGTTATTACAATTGACCACATGCGAGAGATGAAAGACAGGGCAATCGTTTGCAATATAGGTCATTTCGATACGGAGATCCAAATCGAAGACCTGCAAAATTTCCAATGGCGGAATGTTAAGCCGCAGGTTGACGAAGTTGAATTTCCGGACGGCAAGAGAATCATTCTGCTGGCAGAAGGTCGCCTTGTTAATTTGGGTTGTGCAACTGGACACCCCAGCTTCGTAATGAGTGCTTCCTTCACGAATCAAGTGCTAGCTCAAATCGAACTTTGGAATCACTCGGATCAATATGCGAACGAAGTTTACGTGCTTCCCAAGCGCCTTGACGAAAAAGTTGCTGAATTGCATCTGGAAAAGGTAGGAGCAAAACTCACTAAATTAAGTGATGCTCAGGCCAGTTATATAGGTGTCTCTGTAGATGGCCCCTACAAGTCAGAATCTTATCGGTACTAACTATCAGTCAAGAAGTGCACCCGAACGTTAAAGGCAATTGAGATACGCGGTGTTGCACCAAGATACGGATGTACGCTGTGACGTATCCAGCTTGGGAACATTATCATCTCACCACTCACCGGAGTGATCGTCTTACGCATTCCAAAAGGAATACCTGGTGCTATGGTCATTTCGCACCCCGCTCGAGGATCAAGAAACTCTATTGCCCCAGACAAGGGGTGCGCCTTGCTAGGTGTATCACCCACATCAACGTAGTAAACACCTGACCAAACGCAGTCTGGGTGAGTATGTGAGATATTGTAGTTACCCTGGCGATTTACGTTTGCCCATGCATTTAGCTCCAACTTTCCATCAAAACTTTTACCCCCCGATGTGAACTCTGATAGTTCATTGAATGCCTGGATTATCCAGCGTTGAAACATTGTAATGGCAGCGCTGTCCCAAATCAGTAAGTCCTCGTCTGAATGCCAACCACCTTCGTTACTCTTGTGCATTCCTTTCGACACACTCTCTTTTTCAAGAATAATTTGACGGAGATCATCGTCATATCGATCATGATTACGCCATATTCGGCGCAAAACCGGTGTTGGCCACCACATCTTAGTGCCGGTATCCAGTGTGTAATCCATATCCTATGTAACCACCGGCATAGACGCTGCCATTCCGGGGTTTGGCAGCAAAATATTGAATGCTATCGATATGCGTTCACCTTCACCATCATACGGCCGAACACCGTGCTGGAGCCAACTAGGAAACATTAACATCTGCCCATTCTGAGGTTTAATGGACTTGCAATTCCCAAATACGTTAAATGGCGCAATCTGGTAACCGGAACCACTTCTTGGGTCTAGAAAGTATATTTGGCCGGAAAACGGACGTTTGTCTGATGGCGTTCCTACCTCAACGTAGTACACACCCGACCAAACGCAGTTGGGGTGTATATGTACGTTGTTGTAATCGCCCATTTCGCTGACATTAACCCAGCCGAGCAAGTTTCCTTGACCGGAGAAACCAGAACCATTGGTAGTGAGAAGGGTGACCTCCTTAAACGCTGCCTTAACCCACCGCCTTACTTGTTCCACTGCTGGATTTTTCCAAGCGAAAAATTGCTCATCGGAATGCCACCCACCTATATTACTTCTTTGTATTCCAGCATCATTTTCTTTCTTTTCCATAATAATGCTGATGAGCTCCAAATTTACATCCTTCCAGCCTTCCAAAACGCGATCATATATGGGAGTAGGCCACCAAAGACTAATATCTTCGCCCACCTCCAACTCCATTGGAGTTGAAGTCTTAACAACGCTATTGTTATTAGTTTCCATTACAGTTCTCATACAACATACTGCAGATGGGTGCTACAGTCGACGCACGCATGCCTTTTGTGAGGTGAGTTGTTAACGGATTAAAGTTAATTGAATGTATATCCATTCTTTCTGCAAATATGACAAGTGACTGCCCTGAGAAATATAACACTGACGTACAAATCGTGGTTGGCAGCAATCAAACAGCAGGTGTTGTTCCTTTATATATATTGTAAGCGGGTTAGCGGCTTTCTGATATTGGAGTAGGAGTTGCAGGAAGTACTACAACTACTTTTTACTGCTAATAACGCGTTACTAATTAATGTCTTTATCGCGACAGCGCTTACTTGTTTGCTGGTGTTTTGGTGGCAATACCGACGATGGCGTAGGGCGGAATCAAAAGTCAATCAAACTCTGTCCACGCACGCTGCCTTACAGGCTGCGATTGACGCATCTCCTGATGGTTATTTTGCCTGGTTTTATGGGACAGATAATAGTGGACGAGCTGATCGGGACATAACTGAGAAAAACCGAACTGGCGTATGTTCGCGTCGCGTCGCCGTTTTACTTGATCTCTTCCGTGGCATGGACTCAGTGTTTGAAGATATCTTAGATGGTTTTGAAGCAGAGGGAGCTCAGGAACTTCATCAAGCCGTCCAGCGTCTCCACTCTGAGGGATTCGGTTTCACGATTGAAGTTCAGCACGCCGGTACAGGCCAGAAAATCCAAATTAGGGGAGTGCGCGGGGTAGGGGATAACGGGCAACCACTAGTCGATCTGCTCTGGATGAGTGATATGACCGAAGCTGCCGCCGCCGTGAATACCTTATCCCGTGAGAACACAAGTCTACGAATTGAATCTGACCGCCTGAGAACTGCTTTAGATGGTATTGGTGCACCTATATGGTTACGGGATGACGATTTATCCCTAATCTACTGCAATGAAGCGTATGTTAAGGCAGTTAATGCGGAAACATCTAAGGATGTGGTTACGCGCGGGCGCGAATTAGCGCCTCGCGCCTCAGTCCGGGAGGTCAGAGCCTTAGCGGCCGCCGCTAGGGCCTCAGGGGTCGCACGGCAAGGGTCTCATCATATGGTCGTGGATGGCAGTCGGCGTTTAATGGAGGTAACAGAGTCCCCAGTAACCCTAGATGAATCCGTTATTACGGATGAAAGACGTAATTCGAAAATAAGTAATACATCCAATTCCTTTGGAAACGGTAGCAGAAGGTTAACTAGTGGCATCGCCTATGATGTAACCAAACGTGAAGAACTGGAAATCAAAATCAAACGGGAAACATCAGCACATGCTGATGTGCTAGAGAGACTCGGTACAGCAATAGCTATATTTGGATCTGATACCAGAATTCTGTTTCACAATACCGCCTATATGAAACTTTGGCGTCTCGAGTCAGCATGGATTAGTGAGCGGCCGTCTTATGGTGATATCCTCGAGACTTTGCGGAAACAAAGACGTCTGCCAGAAGTGGCAGACTTTCCATCGTTTAAGGAACAAGAACTAAAGCGATTTAATTCTCTCATTGATCCGCTAGAAGACGTGATGCACCTGCCCGACGGAGTCACACTTCGGCGAGTTGTAGCACCTCACCCAATGGGGGGGTTGTTGACCACGTACGAGGACGTCACAGATACATTAGCTATGGAACGATCATATAACACGCTTATCGCAGTGCAGCGAGAAACTATAGACAACCTTCATGAAGCAGTGGCCGTCTTCGGAGCTAACGGATTGTTGAGATTGGCGAATCCAGCGTTCGCAGACCTATGGGGATTCAACATTGATGAACTGCATGACCGCTCAAGTGTCCGTGATGTGATGGATCAACTTAGACTTTCTGTGAGAGACAGCCAACTATGGGAACATCACCAAACGGCATTGCTTGGAATTCTTAAATCGGGTGGCGAACGGAGTTCCGGTGAAGGGCAACTCAATCAAAGAGACGGTAAACTTATTGACTTCAAATGCGTTCCCCTTCCCGATGGAGGCGTGCTGTGCTCCTATAAGGACGCTTCCCATCTCACACCGCCGTAACGAACATACACAAACGATTATTGACACACTAAGATAATAACAATCGCCAAGCAATTATGGATACGGTTGGAGAAGACATTCCTTGCAAGATCATGCCTAACGTCATCACCATTTCCTTACCGGAAGAGCATGACACCTATGCGCTCGGTCAACGCCTTTCCTCTATATCAAGAATCGGCGATGTTATTGGCTTATCCGGAAAGCTTGGCGCAGGAAAAACGGTTTTGGCTCGGGGGATAATACAAGCGTGGACGGATCGAAATGAGGAGGTCCCGAGCCCAACCTATGCGCTCGTTCAAATCTATGAACATAACAAGGGTATCGTTTCGCATTTTGATCTTTATCGGTTAGCCGCACTAGAAGATGCACTAGAATTAGGAATTGATGAGGCAATCTCTACCGGACTAACACTAATTGAGTGGCCTGAAAGACTTGGTGATCACATGCCGCGCCATAGCTTAAACATCCACCTTTCCATATCTGACAACAACTCCTATCGTATTGCCGAACTCCGATATTATGAGACTTGGGATACTCGCCTTTCTAACTTTCGCTAGTGAGTAGCAATGACCACTGATCGAGCCACCTTAGTCTCGGAGTTTCTTGATAGGTGCGGATGGCCCAACGCCAAGCGAACACTGCTAGCTGGCGATGCTTCCTTTCGCAAATACGACCGGATTACCAGTAATAACGGAAGTGCAGTGCTTATGGATGCGCCTCCACCGTATGAAGATGTGCGCCCTTTTATTCTTTTGGCAAAACATTTAGTTGGTCTTGGTTTTTCAGCACCTGAAATCTATGCCAGCGATAAAGATGTGGGATTGTTATTAATTGAAGACCTAGGTGATGACACCTACAAGCGCCTTTTAGAAAACGGACACGACGAATACCAACTATACAAATTGGCCACGGATGTATTGATATCTCTCCATCAAATTCCCGCAAGCAGAGCTATTCCATCCGGTGTTGCTAACTACAACCTAGACCGCCTTCTCGAAGAGGTGGGACGTCTGCACGAGTGGTATATGCCGAGCGTTGTAAAAGAAAAAATAGATCAGGCAACAGTTATTGAGTTCGAGAATATTTGGAAGCACATATTACCCTCGGCATGGTTAGTACCCACCACACTAGTGCTCTTTGATTATCACATTGACAATTTACTTGGCTTACTTGATAGGAAGGGCCTTAGAGCGTGCGGTCTCTTGGACTTTCAAGATGCTGTCGCCGGCCCTTCCACTTACGACCTAATGTCCCTGCTTGAAGACGCCCGTAGGGATATTTCGAATGAGTTGACAACCAGAATAAAAAAACACTATCTCGATGCGTTTCCAAGCCTCAACCTCGAAGCATTTGAGACATCCTGGGCGGTTATGGCAGCGCAGCGGCACATTAGGGTTATAGGCACATTTGCTAGACTCAAATACAGAGACGGCAAGCCTCACTATATGGCGCACATACCTCGTCTCTGGAGATACGTGGATACATGCCTCAAACATCCTGTATTGCTGCCACTTAGAGACTGGCTAAACATACATCTGCCAGCCGATAAGCGGATTATTCCCTCATGAATCACAAAAAAAACAATCACTTAACTACTGCCATGGTGCTTGCCGCGGGGCTTGGCATGCGAATGCGACCGCTAACGAATCACACTCCCAAACCCTTACTAGAGGTTGGTAAAAAGCCCCTGATAGACTGGGTGCTCGATGCCCTGAAAACAGCAGGCATAAAAACCGCATATGTTAATGTGCACCACCGTGCTGACCGTGTTCGCAAGCACCTAGTTCGTCGTGAATCACCAGAAATATTCATCTCTGATGAAAGCGAACGGCTGCTTGACAGTGGCGGCGGGATCCAGAAGGCACTCGAACTAACAGATGTGGATGAGATCATCGTCGCCAACAGCGACTCCATATGGATTGATCAAAATACGTCAGCAATTGGTTGCCTTGTGCAGTATTGGAATCCTAAAACGATGGATGCTGCACTACTCTTAACGCCGGTAGAAACTGCAGTGGGGTTCGATGCTCCGGGTGACTTCGACATAAACGCAGATGGATACCCGATACGCCGTCTGCCCAATAGCACCGCTAGGTTTGCCTACATGGGACTGCAAGTCCTAAACAGGAGGCTGTTTCACGCGTGCCCAGAGCCACCGTTTTCTCTTAATGTCTTATGGGACAGGGCCATTGAAGACAATCGTCTCGGAGCAGTTGTCTACGATGGAAAGTGGTTTCATGTAGGTACGCCACAAGCCATAGTGAATACGGAGGCTGCATTGAACCAGCTCGGTGTACTGCAAAACTAATGATCAATTGGCTAGTTGAAGAAACAGCGCTAGGGCCGACGGTCTTTACAATCCCTGCAGAAAGATCGTTCGTGACGGCCATTGCAGAAGGGCTCCTGCCAACCCCTCTAGAGGATCCATTAGCCCTGACGAGAATCACCGTAATCTTACCCCACCAGCGGGCATGCCCCATCTTGCGACAGGCTTTCTTGAGGCTAACAAATGGAAACCCACTTCGTCTGCCTCATATACATTCGTTAAACGACCTGGATGAGGAAGAAGTTGTTCTAGACGATTTTTTTTCCACCTCACTAGAAGAACGGACAGATATACTGCCACCTATCTCTGCGCTGCGGCGGCGGCTTCTTCTTACTGATCTAATCCGATCGACCGATAACCCGCAATATGGCCGGCTAAGCACTGAGCAAGCCGCGCAATTAGCGATGGAACTCGGACGTCTATTAGATCAAATCCAGACAGCAAAACTCGATATTCATAGGCTTAATGATTTAGTCCCCGAAAATTACGCAGACCATTGGCAAAAGATCCTTAGATTTCTTGATGTTGTAACTAAGAAGTGGCCAGAAAAATTGGCCTCTGAACAAGCTAGCGACCCTGCTGAACACCGAAACCAGGTCTTCGCCGCTAGAACCGAAGCATGGAACAAGATAGATGAACTGAGCGGACTTGTAATTGCAGCGGGCTCGACGGGAACCATTCCGGCTACCGCCGATCTGCTCGCTACCATCTCAGGGAAAAAAAACGGATGCATCGTATTACCGGGGTTAGATACAGAACTGGATAAGCGTGCATGGGACAGCATTGACGAAACCCACCCTCAATTCGGCCTAAAGCAGCTGCTGGCTCACATTGGAATTGACCGGCAAGATGTCAAGAAATGGCCCGATGGAAAAAAATCGGCAATAGAACCGTCACCTCGACAAGTTCTTATCTCCCATGCGATGAGACCCGCTGACGCGACGGATACGTGGCAGAGCATATCCGCCATTGATCCCGCCGCAACCAAAAGTCTTCACCGCATCGATTGCGTTAGCCCGAGAGAGGAAGCTGAGGTTATTGCGCTCATTATGCGCGAATCCATAGAAACACCAGAGCAGACGTGCGCTTTGGTAACGCCAGATCGTGACCTCGCTCGGTATGTGGCCGGATTCCTTAAGAGATGGAAAATAGACGTAGATGACTCTGCTGGTAGGCCTCTGCACACGACACAAACAGGCACATTCTTGAGGCTAGTCGCCGAGATGGTCGCGCAGAACTTTGCGCCAGTGCCAACTTTGGCAACGCTTAAACACACCCTCACATCTTGTGGATATGATCGTCCGGTCTTCCGTGGTCTAGTCCATCTCCTCGAGATAAAAATTCTTAGAGGACCGCGTCCACAACCAGGACTAAAGGGATTGGAGGCTGCTGTTCAGGCTAAAGGCGCAGAGCACACAAACCAACTCCTAGAGCTAGTAACATCTCTTAGAGAGAAACTACGTCCTCTGGAAAAATTACTGTCAGCACCGATAGTACCATTCCATCAAGCACTTAAAGCACACATTAAATCTGCTGAAGCACTCGCAACGACGGACCTGTGGACTGGGAACGATGGCCAAGCTGTGGTGCTTTTTATTGCGGAATTGCTTAGAGATGCAGACGTTCTAGACTCCATCCACCCCAATGATTATCCCGCAATTTTTGACAAGTTGATGTCAGAAAAAGTAATTCGTCCTTCCTACAATACTCATCAGAGGTTGAGTATTTTAGGCTCACTCGAGGCTAGACTGCATCATTATGACATTATGATTCTGGGTAGCTTGAATGAGGGTGCTTGGCCAGCTAGTAGCGACGCGGGGCCTTGGATGAGCCGTCCCATGCGAAAGGATTTCGGTCTCCCCCTTCCGGAGCGACGAATCGGACAGGCGGCGCACGACTTTACACAGTTCCTTCACGCCTCAAAGGTATACCTAACGCGGGCAACGAAAGTCGACGGCGCGCCAACTGTTCCGTCCCGATGGCTCCATCGATTGGAACAGGTCCTAAGAGCGTCGGAAATAGATTCTTCTGCTTTACCGGCATATAGGACTACTGCTGCTAAGTTTCAAATCTGGGTAACGGCACAAAATCACCCGACTGCATTTACCCCTGTGAAACCGCCAGCGCCAACCCCGCCAGTGTCTGCGCGCCCCCGGAGACTTTCCGTAACGGAGGTAGAAACACTTCTACGTGACCCGTACCAAGTATATGCCAAGCACATATTAAACCTAAGAAAGCTGGAACGTCTCGATGACGATGCAGATGCAGCTGATTATGGGAGGATAATTCACGACGCATTACAAGAATTCGTAGAGACATTTCCCGATAATATACCAATCGATGCAAAGAAAGAGTTGCTGGAAATAGGCGACAGAGTATTCAAGAATTCCGCTGCCGGGGACGGCATTACAGCTTTCTGGAAGCCACGTTTCCGCCAAATTGTAAGTTGGTTTATCGAGAAGGAACTATCTCGCCGTCCCGAGCTCGTGAGCTCTTATGCGGAGATAACAGGCAGCACCGTAATTAATTTAGAAGCGGGGCCATTTAAGCTAACCGCCAGAGCAGATAGAATTGATGTTGATAGAAACGGCGAACTGGTAATCATTGATTATAAAACCGGAGAACCACCAAGTAAGAAAGAGGTTGCCGGGGGGTTTTCTCCGCAGTTGCCCCTTGAGGCGATGATTGCCGCATCTGACGGGTTTGCCGACGTTGGCTCCGCTACGGTTGCAAAACTCTTGTATTGGCGCTTGCACGGACGCCAAGAGAACGGTGGCGGTGAAGAAACAATTGCCGGCGACAACCCAACGGCTCTTGCTGAAAAAGTTAGAGAGGATCTCAAGGATCTGATTACGCGGTACGACAACCCCTCGCAACCTTATCGGCACGCCCCTTCCCCAGAAGATGCGCCAAAGTACAGCGATTATGAACACCTTGCCCGGGTTAAGGAGTGGACTGACATCCAAGGTAAAAAAAATTGAACGAGTTGTCTCCAAAGGCTCTGACACAGCGCAGTCAGAAACGCGCCGTAAACCCTAAAGTTTCTGTCTGGGTGCCTGCATCAGCGGGAACCGGAAAAACCAAAGTGCTTGCAGAGCGCGTTCTTGCGCTTCTACTTACCGGCACGTTGCCTCAGCATATTCTCTGCCTGACCTACACGAAAGCCGCTGCTGCTGAGATGGCAAATCGCATTTCAGATGTATTAGGAGCTTGGACAACACTAGGGGATACAGATTTAACGGATCATCTGACCAGCATTCTAGATCAACCGCCTGATGACAAGCTGCTCGCCACTGCGCGGCAACTTTTTGCCCGTGTACTGGACGTTCCGGGTGGCATGAAGATTCAGACTATCCACGCATTCTGCCAATCGCTGCTGCGGCAATTTCCCGTCGAAGCAGGCATTGCCCCACAATTTGATGTGCTTGACGGGCGCGGAGCAATAGAGATTATTCAACAAGCGCGTGATTTCATTATTGAAAAAGCAGCGAGAGGTGATGACCAGGAAATCACTAACGCCATGGAGGTCATTTCCAGCCAGCTCTACCCGAACAAATTTAGCGAGCTTTTAGACCGTGTGATTTCCAATCGCGATCATTTCAGAGAATCATTAGATACCCACGACGGTGTTCAAGGCGCCATTGCTGCAATGAGGGCCCATCTCAATCTAGGACCTGGAGAAACCGAGGCATCCATTATTGAAGATGCCTGCTCCGACACTTCATTCGACAAACACCGCCTTAGGAAAGCTGTTGAGGTCTTATTAGGAGGATCTAAGAATGATCAGAAACGTGCAAATCTGATAAAGGAATGGATAGAGTCACCAACTTTACGTGCTGATACGTTTAACCAATACGAATCAGTGTTTTTGACTAAGAAAAAAGCAATACGCAAGCCGTTGATTACGAAATCAGCCGCTGGGGCGCCGCAGGATATAAAGGAAACTCTTACTCAAGAAGCGGAGCGCGTTGCCAAGATTACTAACCAGCTAAGGGCCCTAAACACAGCGAGCTTTACTGAGTCGCTTATCCGTTTCGGCGCGGCTATCCTGGATCAATATACCTACCTAAAGCAAAATCGTGTCCTCCTAGATTATGATGACCTTATCGAACACACCAAGTCATTGCTCTGCCGGTCCAGTCTTGCGGACTGGGTTCTATATAAGCTCGATGGCGGCCTCGATCACATCCTTATTGATGAGGCACAAGACACAAATCCGCGGCAATGGGAGATTATTGCCGCGCTGACAGAGGATTTTTTCTCTGGGTCTGGACGTCATGAAGATAGCCACAACACCCCACGTACCGTTTTTGCTGTCGGCGACCCCAAACAATCTATTTATAGTTTTCAGGGAGCCGATCCGACCGGCTTTGGAGAGATGTCCCGTTATTTTAGTCGGAAACTAAGCGGTATAGATCGCACGTTAGAGCAGGAGGAACTGACCGTTTCGTTTCGTTCGGCGCCCGCAGTACTGGAGGCGGTTGATTCCGTCTTCGCTTTACCTTCTGCAAAGGGAGGGGTTGTGTCAGAGGGTCATACACTTACCCATCAGTCTGCGAGGAAAGGTGCAGCCGGAATGGTTGAGATTTGGCCATTGGTGTCTCAACCCAAAACAAAGGAACCCGAACCCTGGAAACCACCAGTTAAGCATACCAACATCGAGGATCAGCAAACAAAGCTGGCACGGTTAATCGCAAAGCGCATTCACCGCATGATTACTTCAGGTGAAAAACTGGAGTCCAAGGGACGAAATATTGAGCCCGGCGACATCATGGTTCTTGTCCGCCATCGGACTAGATTTTTTGAAGAGCTAGTGCGCGCTTTAAAGGTAAATAAGATTCCAGTTACCGGCGTCGACCGCATGGAACTATCGGACCAGTTAGCCGTAATGGATCTGGTCGCTCTCGGGCGTTTTCTTCTGCTTCCCGAAGATGATTTAAGTCTTGCCACGGTTCTTAAGGGCCCAATTATTGGCTTTACCGAGGATCAATTATTCGAGCTCGCCTATGGACGCAATGAGCGCTCACTTTGGTCTGTATTACAGGATCACGCGAACGTAGAAAATGAATTTTGCAAGGGTCATAAATTACTGGCCGATCTTCTGTCGTTGGCCGACTTTACGACCCCGTATGAGTTGTATAGCCACATTCTGGTAGAATTGGACGGACGACGCAAACTTCTTGAAAGACTAGGATTAGAGGCAGAAGATCCGATCGATGAATTCCTGTCTCAGACACTAAATTTCGAGAAGGATCATGTCCCTTCCTTGGAACTTTTTCTGCACTGGCTTGAGCATGGTAAGATCGTGGTCAAGCGCGACCTTGAACAAACAGAGGATGCAGTTCGGATTATGACTGTACACGGTGCCAAGGG
>Ga0315336_1003179_pt1 | contig 22644 bp, 22 predicted proteins | sample ASW5metaG_FD_204512 | JGI IMG/M metagenome (GOLD analysis project Ga0315336, IMG submission 204512) | Ammonia-oxidizing marine archaeal communities from Monterey Bay, California, United States - ASW #5 | ecosystem: Environmental > Aquatic > Marine > Intertidal zone | place: USA: California... | reverse complement strand
GTGTACCGATCGTCTGAACCAACTCACTGCCATCATTAGTGAACTTGAAAACGGCGTGACGGAAATCATCTACAACCCATACGTGTTTTTCAGGGTCATAGGGATTGATAGTGACATAGTGAGGCCTTCTAAAAAGCTCGTCCCACTGCGTCCATTCCTCGATGATATTGCCGTCCCGATCAACAACCACTAGACAGTGCTCCCAGCGGTGATCTACACCATGCTCTCCCCGATCCGTATCATCACCGTCCAAAGCGCCCGGCAGGCTCGCCCGAGGACCGACTGATGCGTTACGCCAAGGTACCTGAGCAACGGGAAAAGAAAGGGCAGGACCCACCTCGGGATAGACTGTTGCAGGCGGGCGCTCAATATTGGGTAGTTCACCCCGATGCAGTATGAAAACGCGGTCAGGACTCTCAGCAAAAATGCTCTGTCCAGCTCCGTAAGTCCAACCCTCATGGCCAGGTAACTCAGCCAAATCCTGTGGCCAACCCTCTGCAACCTCGTAAGGTCCAAACATATCCTGGCCACCCTTCTGGCCCGGAATCGCAGCAAAACCTGAATCAACAGTTTCTGCTACCTGTGTTATTTCTTGCTCACAGGCTAACAGCAAAGTACCAAGCACGATAATAGCCATGCGGCCACTATTACTCTTCGTTATAACTGTACGGGTGTTATTAAACATTGAATGCCCCTTCCTAATTAACATTTTCTTGAATCCATTTATGAATAAACTCGATGATGTCATTACTATTTAATTCAAGCATCATCATATGCCCATTACCGCTAATACCTACATCTTCTAAGCGAACAAAATCTGTTATAACTCCCGCTTGATTGAGCCACTTTGGTATGCATGCATCAAAGACTCTGTGGTAGGTACCATCAGCAGAGATTGATAGAACCGGGACGTCCTTCATGTTTATAAGTTGCCGTACCGGCTCTTCTTGCAAATAACAGGGTACCTCTCCAGCTTGATCTGCCTCAGTTTCTAGATAGGTGATTAATTCGGATGGGTCATCCACTGGTGGGTCATAGGTAAGTGGATAATTAACTGGACCCCAACTATTTGCGGGGGCCCCAGTGTAGGCAACATCAGCAGTGCTAACCCGCCCAATTTGGGGTCCACCGGGCTCTACCGTGATCAAACCCTTCACCTGCTCTGGCTTCCCGTCAGCAACGCCAAACCCAACCCCTCCTCCTTGGGAATGCGTCAATAAAATAACAGGGCCAATTTCATCGAGTAACTCCATGGCCGCAAGGCGTGCCAAACGAGTGCTTTCTCCGGCGAACTGGACCTGGGTCTTAATAAAATTGTCAAAAATTGGGTCTCCCGGCTTTCCTTCTCCCGGCCACTGCGTGTGGTTATCATTTAATGGAAAATTGCCCTTTTCCTCCACGTTTGTCCAAATGGTCTCCAACTGTTCTGCTGTCCTAATTCCAAGCCCACCGTGGACACCACCCGCAAACCTCTCAGGGATATATGTGGATCGCCCACGCGCTGGATAATCAACCATGTATACGACATACCCCTGCTCTACTAAATAGTAGGCCCAGCCAGCTCTCCCATCTGGCGTCTGCTGCCAATCAACTCCGGTTTGACCGTTCCCATGAAAAATTAATACGGGGTACGGCTGGGTAATCTCATGAGGCTGCCATACGTCTACGTACATCTGGCCACCCATGATAGGTGGATCACCTACATACTCACCGCCCACATAGAAAAAACCCTTCCGGGCTATGTTATCGGTAGAAAAAGTCGGAATCGTATCCGGCGGCATTGCCGGAGAATGCGTAGCCTCTTCAGGCTCAGTTTGAGATATCTCCTCACCACCCCTCTGCCCACAAGCGGTTAGAAGAGTGCCCGAAAGCACGAAAATTGTGGCTATCAACCACATTACAGGCCTAATCAGACTAGTCATAGGTCCACCTATGTATTTGATGATTATATGAACCAATTTTCTTAACGAGGACGCCTTGATCTTTAAAATTATTCGTTGGCGCTGAGTTCATTGTAGCGGAAACATGAACAATATTTAATAATAACTAATGAAACGTCATAATAGTTTTAGAAAAATTGTTTAACCATATGAATTAAATAATATTTTTGTTTATAACAAACAATCTATTATCCGTTAACAGGGTATGTAATGTTAATACCGAAAGAAAGGAAAGTGCAGTTGCTGCTGATTCTGGCCTCGGCCTGCATCGCAACATCTTGTACTGATGAATCCATAAAGGATGGGTCATTGAGCGTACCCGAGCTCGTAGAGAGAGGGCAGGAACTGTTCTACCTGGAGGAATCGTGCGCTGATTGCCATGGGGAAAACGCAGAAGGCAGCCTCCTTGCGCCGTCCTTAGTTTTTGGCCCAAAACCTTCAGAGATTGCGTATCAACTACACACAAACCCAGAAATGGCTGAAGTAGCTAACAGATTGAGGGTATCGAGGCAGGACCTTGTCGCCCTATCGTCATTTATTCTACAGCTAAATGGGACGCCGATTGAGTCGATTGATGTAAATGCGCTTCAAGCAGAAGCTTCTCTGGACGCCCAACCCGAACTTGAAACTCAGGCGCCTAAAACAGAAATAGCCGCTGAAGCCCAGACTACCATGCCCTTCTCCGCAGTACTTGAATCCTGGCAAACGCGTGCCATGCAGGGCGATCTTAAGCGAACCTATGATGTGAAGTTATTGGCCGAATTTGACCCTGGTGAGCCTAAATTTACTCCAGAGGCGGGTAAAACTTATTTCTACGAAAATACAGGAACACGGGGAACTATGAACCCAGAGACCGGCAAGACCTTTACCCCCCAAGCTATGAAAATTGTTGTCGGTGATGCGGTCTCCCACGAGATTATCGCCCATCATGAATTACCCATTGAATTGCGCAGCTCTGTTCACGCTACTGCAATGAGTCCGGATGGTCGGTACGTTTACATCGTTGGTGCAAAAGAACCCGAAGGAACTGGCCCGCAAAGTCCACTGAGCCCAGCAACGCTGCTAAAAGCTGATGCCTTGACGCTCCAGCCGGTCAAGCAATTACAAATCGGCGGGAGAATGCATCATGCCCAAATATTTCAAGATCGCTATCTTTTGGTCGATACTTTTGCGTCCGACCCAAATGGATTGAGTGTATTTTTGTTTGATACTCAGTCCGACGAGATTGTGGGCGGTATACGTGATGAAGACCTAGGTGGGAGAAGCTATACAGCATGGACAAATAACCAGCATATTTTCGTGCTCATGGAGCCCATTGGCTACGGTTATTTTGCTGCCCAAAGAACAATGCGTGGTGAACTCAAAAATACTCCAACCTCATGGATCGTAAAACTTGACCCAGAAACTTGGGAGGCTATACAAGAATACCCCCACCCAGGTTACCGCGCCGACTGGATCTGTTTCGACAAGGAAAGTAAATATATGTTTGTGCCAAGTACAGGCTCAAATAATATCAGCAAGATCAATATAGACACCGGTAACATCGAATGGGTAAGGCCCACAGGAACCGGTCCATATGCTTGTGATTTAAATGCTGCAGGAGACGAGGTATGGGTAGCCGATAAAGGCGAGGCAACCATGATGGTAGGAAGCCGAACTATTACGGTCTATAACACCGAATCGGGTCGACACCTGGATACATTATTTTCAGCATACAGAGCCGACCATTTACTGTTATCACCGCAGGGTGATGAATTTTGGCTCACCAGCAACGTTGAGGGAGCTATTTATGTGTTCAATGCGTACAACAGGAAGCGGAAAGATATTATCCACATGCCAAACGGGGGTGACGCGCATGGCCTAGTCTGGGTTTATTACGATGAAACTGGGGTACCCAAAGTCATCCGCGATCAAGGTGGTTTCCATAACGGCATTGATCCGCGCAATGACCGGCCCCATCTAGACTAGAAAAGCTCCGCTTGTCCAAAGCATTTTTTTAAAGTGCTATTAACGTAAGTCCTAAGTTTCTATTACCAAGTCTTCCTGCTGATCTACAGGAATCTTAGCTAATTGATTGTAATATTTGGTCATGTACTTTGCCTTTTCAATTGCCCGTCTAGCAATCTGATCCGCCCTTTGGGAACGTTTCCAATGTACCAATCTTTCGAAATGAGCTTCAATGATATCTGCAATACCTCCAAAACTAATCTGCATATCATTGTGCATAATAATCGTTTCCTCGAACCTCCTTGAGATTCTCGCCCATGAAAGTACTCTCAAAGGTAGCCTACCTGGCACCAAAGCCGGCCATTCCTTTTTATCTGATTTTAGATATAGATCATATAGAACACCTAAAGCACAAAAAGTATCCTGACGCCACGGTAACCTAGCGCGCTTAACGAGCTGACCACTAGCTTGCTGGTACCCGCCTCGGCGTAAAGCCTGGGCCCACTGTTTTGCGTTGTTGTTCATATTTTGTACCCCAGCACTGGGTTTCAGAGGTTTTATTATAGGGCAGAATAAGAAATTTCACCCGATAGGGATTTCTGATTTGTTGAGACCAAAACCAACCACAGATACCATTCCATAGTAATTAGACAGGGAAGCTTCTGAATGACCCAGAAGGGTGTCTCTAAAAAACCAGAAAAAGAAGCCCAAAGCACTGGGCTATTTCATGTCATCGACCCCCAAGTATTCCAGCGCCCGCTACTCGATGAGCTCTGCGACCTAGCAACACGGGTTCGTGCTATAGCCAAACGTACTGAAGGAGCGCGATTTCTGCAGAGCCTACTACCTACTTCTAGGGCCATGCTTTACTTTACTCAACCGTCAACCCGAACCTTCCTGTCTTTTGATAATGCATGTCACATCCTGGGCATGTCTACCAGTGAAATCAGAAATCCCGCAACTTCATCTGAGGTTAAAGGGGAAAGCTTTGAGGATGGAATTCGAACTTTTAGCTCCTACGTTGATGTAATTGTTATGCGAACACAGGAGTCTGGGAGGGCAGCTCAGGCAGCCCAACTTATGGACACCATTGCCCGCCCTGTACCAGTTATTAATGCGGGTAGTGGTAGTGACCAACATCCGACGCAAGCCTTGTTAGATATTTACACCCTAGGTCGCAGTTTCTCGGACTACGGAGGCATTGATGGAAAAACTATAGGATTAATGGGTGACCTAAAGAGAGGACGTACTGTACGGTCCCTCTGTTATCTTATGAAAAACTATTCAAATGTGAATTTAATATTTATAGCACCAAAACAGTTTGCAATGCAGGGTGATGTTATAGATCATCTAAAAGAACACGATATCTCATTTAAAGAAACAGAAAAACTAAATGAAGTAATTTCAGACTTGGATGCACTTTATATTACTCGCATGCAATCCGAGTGGGACGAAACCAATGAATCCAAAGCAGTAGATTTTACAAAATTCAGTGTGGGGCCCAAAGAACTTAGCTTGCTCAAAGAAAAAGGGATCATTATGCATCCACTGCCCCGCGGACCCGAGATTGACCCAGTGGTAGATATGGACCCGAGAGCTATGTACTGGCGGCAGGAACGGAATGGTATGTGGATGAGGGTAGCGGTACTTCTCAAAATTTTCCAAATCGAAAAAAAAATATAAAAGTTGAATTTATAATCGTTTCATAATTATTAGCATGTATCTCTAGTTGAAACTTCTTTCTTTCCCGAGTGCGACTTTACAATCAAAAAAATCAACGCATAACCTGCTGAAGTTAGTGTTGATTTTTTCTATCTTGAGTCAAATCAGTTGCATGATCATGCCCAATACTCAAGTAAAAAAAGAGAGTGGCACCGAATCCAGTCACTCAACCAGAACGAACATTTCCCTCAATATAAGGCCAAAAGCATCCCTTGATTTAGTTTTGATCCGCCCAACCCGACCAGTCGCAACACTTATGTTGATGCCGGGCGGACCTGGTAAAGCCGGTATTTCAGGGGTCAATATTGCCAATCGTGTGGATTTTGTGACGCTGACTGCAGAAATATTCGTTGCTCAACAAATAGCCATTGCGGTAATTGATGCCCCGTCCGATCAGCCAGATGGATTAACACCCCGCTACCGACAAACAAAAATACATGGAACCGAACTTGCTATCATCATTGAGCGGCTGGGAAACGAAATAGGTCTTCCTGTTTGGGTGTTAGGTATTAGTCGGAGCACCCTGTCAGCGATGCACGCCGCCATCAACATTAAAAATGGAATAAACGGCCTTGTTTTACTTTCCGGTATAACCAATATCCCGATTGGATCCAGGGTAACCAATTTAACCGATTTAAGCCTTGATCAAGTTTCGATACCTACCCTCATCATCGCCCACAAGAAGGACTCCTGCCAAGGAACCCCTCCACATGGGGCTATAGAGATACTCAGAAATCTAAAGAATTCCCCCAATGCCGTAGTTAAATTTTTTCAGGGGGGATTTGAAAACGGGGAAAACCCCTGCCTGCCGGAGACCTACCACACCTTTAATGGCATCCAGGACAAAGTATCTAAACTGATAGTCGAATTTATAAAAAATAATACCAAATCTAACAACCATAATGAGTAGTAGTCACTGGAAACTGGGGTACCCCCATGCTTAAGGCAAGTGTGCTACTGATGAATCTCAATGAGAATGGCAGGGGAGCTAGGGTAGTAGCTAGACTTTTATAGGCCTGGGATTTAAAAGGTAAGCAAGCAAGCCGCTAACAACACCAAGAAGTACCAGCGCACTTAATCCAAGTGACCAGTGGATGCCGATCACCCCACCAACAAAACCAATGGTAATACCGGAAAATGTTCGCATACCCAAAGCTGCCATACTGTAGAGACCAATAACGCGTCCACGGATATTTTCTGGTGAACCCAATTGAACCAGTGTTTGTGCCATAGCGTTAAATGAAAGCTCAAGAAATCCCGCCAAAAATAAAAGTAACAGCGCTAATAAATAACTACCAGAAGCTGAAAAGCCAATTATTGTGCAGCACCATAACATTGCCAAAACCAATGCACTGCGGGCCTTTGGTTGCAGCAACCCTCTTGCCTCTAAAGCTATACCGGCAATTAGTGCACCGCAGGCATCGGCAGCAAATAACATCCCATAAGTGAATCCTGCATCGCCATGACCCAGATCATGCGCAAACTCGGGCATCTGGGGGTGATAGCCATTCCCAACAAACAAGCCGGCGCTGCCAGCAAGTAAAGTCATGCCAATGACGATTCGATTACCAGCAACAGCTTGAAATGTAGAAATCGCATCACGAATACCCCGCGCCGGGGCTTTCAATACGGATTTACCGCGTCTATGGCGAGGACCATAAGGCGCCCTCCACAACCAAAAAACTAAGGGCAAATAAAGTAGTGCATTTAAAAGAATACCAAGGGAAGGACCCAGTACTAGCATAGCGGCACTGCCAATCGCAGGCCCCCCTAGAAGCCCAAGATAACGGGCTGTAGCGTTTAGTCGAACCCCACTCTGAAGCTGCTCAGGCCCGACAATATCGTGTACCAGCAGCTGCATGGACGGACCCCACAAAACACCAGCAAGACCATGCAAAATTAATAGAACCACCGCATGCCAAATTTCAACGGTATCTAAAATAAACAATAAACCCCACGCTACTGATACACCCATAAACAGTCCCATACCGACCTGAATGATTCGCCTCGGATCAAATCGATCTGCAAGCGAGCCAGACCAAAAGGAGAACAGCAAAAACGGTAACCAGTGGGAAATAACCGCAAAACCCCCTAGAGCAGGGGATTCAAATTTCTCGAACAAAATCCAGTAACTTATAACGTGTTCAATTGAGTCAGCCATCCATGCCACTGCCGAGGTGATGAAGTAGGCTCGGTAACCTGGCTGACGCAGGGCACCAAAAGAAGCTTGCGAGCTAGGATGATTCATTAGAGAACTCGAAAATGGTTACCCTGTGATTCGCTGGTAATTTATTCTAGGCTGGAAGGGCCATTGCCCTCCCCTGCGCAATACACAAAAGACTATAACCAGCTAGACAATGAGGGATAGCTACGTTACGGAAACAGTATATCCAAGCACAGACTTCAGCTCTAAAAATTCCATGAAAGCATGATCGCTGAATTCACGGCCGTTTCCAGACTGCTTATAACCCCCAAAGGGCGCGTTTAAATCGAGTCCCGCATTGTTGAGACTAATGTAGCCGGCCCGAATCCTGGCAGCAACCTGGCGTGCGTGCTCGATATCACTGCTATGCACGTATCCCGCAAGTCCGTAATCCGTGTCGTTACCGATCTCAATAGCTTCATCCTCATCGTCGTAACCAATTATGCAAAGCACGGGACCAAAGATTTCTTGGCGAGCAATTTCCATATCATTACTAACATCGCGAAAAATCGTAGGCTTTACAAAATAGCCGCGTTCCAGACCTTCCGGCTTTCCGGGTCCACCTGTTACCAATGTGCCCCCCTCCTCAATACCACTACTGATTAGTCGCTGAACTTTTTTCCACTGTGCCTCAGAAACCACGGGACCCATTCGACTGCCTTCCCTGGGGTCACCTGGGGCCCAACTTTCTGCAACTTCTTTCGCCATTTGAGAAACCTTATTCATTAGCTTATTCGGCACCAGCATCCGAGTGGGTGCCCGACAGGACTGTCCGGTGTTTTGCATAACAGCTCCCACACTGCCAGTGATTGCGGCTTCTAAGTCTGCATCTTCTAGCACAATATTGGGGCTCTTTCCGCCTAGCTCCTGGTGAACACGCTTAACCGTTTTTGCAGCCGCCCTAGCCACTTCGATGCCTGCACGAGTGGATCCTGTAATGGAAATCATGTCAATCTGTGGATGGGCTGCCATTGCGGCACCGACGACAGGACCTTCCCCTTGAACCAGATTAAAAACACCCGGTGGGACACCCGCTGCATCTAAAATTTCGGTAAATATCTGGGCGGAAAACGGAGCGATTTCCGATGGCTTGAGCACAATAGTACATCCGACGGCTAGTGCGGGAGCAGTTTTGGCACAAACCTGATGAATTGGCCAATTCCACGGCGTTATGAATCCACACACACCGATAGGTTCCATAGCCACACGGGTTGTTCCACGGTCATCTTCAAAACTGAAATCCTTTAACACCTTAACAGCAGATTTAAAATGGTTTACACCAAGAGGAGCATGAAAGTCTCCTGCTAACCAACTTGGCGCACCCATCTCTTCCGTAATAACCTCAGCTAGCTCGTCTAGCCTAGCTTCAAACTTCTCTATAATGCGCTCCAGTACCAATAGACGCTCTTCCTTCGATGTCGTGGACCAATCGTGGAATGCTTTCTTGGCAGAGGCCACTGCCTTGTCCACATCCTCCGCAGAACCAATGCTGATCCGCCCTGCCACTGCCTCAGTAGAGGGATCTATAACATCTAATGTCTTGGCATTAACAGGATCAACCCACTGGCCATTGATATAGAATTGCAATTTTTCGCGCATCGTCTAAATACTCCTTACTATCCATCACTACAAATTTAGAGAGAAATCTTGTGCTGGTTTGAGATCTGACAATTCCCTGTGCTCCTTTCGCCCGCACCGGAGATACGGTTACCGAAGCCACAGCCCCCCAGAAAGGAAAGTAAAAATCCCGGTACAGCGCCATATCCTCATCACTACTGAAAGCCGGCTTCACACAATGGTTGCGTCAAATCACCAAGCAAAAACTCAGACTAATATCACCTGGTATCAGTTATGCTGCTTCTACATCTACCGGCGGAGTGGCTTCACTTAGTTTCTCAAAAACTTCTTCGTCCGGCCAATCCCATGTAACAGAATATCTATCAGGCATTCCGGTATATACAGGCTTACCGTCTGAGATAGACGGCTGAGGAATGGGGCCACCCGAGTTTGAATAATCCTTGGGGTTTTTATACGCCGCAAGTTCTTCATCGGATATCCCTAGTTTTTCCTGAACTACCGGATCAACCCAAGACTCTGCGTTTATATCTCTACCCAAGGAGCTACAAACTTCTAACACCGTATTTTCTGGGCCAGCGAAATAAATCGACTGGCAGAATCCATGATCTAGCGGGCCCTGCACCCTTACGCCCTTAGAGCGGATCCGGTCACGCATCGCAAGCAACTCTTCTTCAGTATCCACATTTACAGCAAAATGCTGCATGGTACCGGCCGATGAAGACGCCAGAACATTACCAGCGTGCGTTACGCCAACCTCCGAGGGGATTTTTTCTATACCAGGACATTGCACAAACGCTACATGACATGCGGGCTCTCCTGTTGTCGCACCATTAAGCTCCATAAACGCATGAAAATATCCATCAGTACCGTGCATGTAATACATCGCCACCAACTTTGCGCCGAGAACGTCCGACCAAAAATCCACCTGCGCTTTCATATCAGCCGTCATAATAGCCAAGTGGTGAATGCCATTACTCTTTAACATTTTTATTCTCCAAGATTATGTTTTGTAATTTTAAGCGCGCATCACCCGGGTATGCAGCTTCTCAATTTGCGTCCAAGCAGACTCAATTGCGCCAGCCTGCCAGGCTGTTAAGCCACTCACATAATCACCACTAAAATAGACCCTGCCTTGGGGCTCCAATAACAATGGCACATATTTTTGACGATCCTGACCAGACCAAGCTGTCCAGCCACCCTTGTTGTAAGGAGTGCGATGCCAAGCTACTGAAAAAGCCTTATCATCATAGTGTCGACGAAATTGGCCAGAGTGTATTTTTTCACTATTCTCAATCGCCCACTCAACCTGTTCGCCTAGAGACAAACCATCCTTTTCCTCTGCTGGACGACCAATGGCATACATACTTTGTATAAGTCCCTTGCTACCGAAGTACCCATAAGAAGGATAGATAATAGTATGTCCGGGTATCCCAAGCGTACTGGAGCCTCCATAGATATCATCGTCTTCTTCCCAAAAACGACGATTCATTTGTAACGCAAGTTTACTAACTGATGTTATGCCCGGAGCAGAGATAGCTTCCTTGCAACGATCTGGAAGATCGGTAGGTAACCGCGAAAGAATGATCAAAGGAATAGTCGTAATACAATAATCCGCTTCTGCAATCTGAACTTCGCCGGTATTGGTATCCCTATATGGAACCCGCACTCCATTGTCATCTTGCCTGAGTTCCTGGACCTCGGCATTGTAGGTGGTCATATGGCCCACCTCTCGCTCAAACGCTCGCGCTATCTGATCCATGCCGTCAACTGGCTGATACATTGTATGGGGCCGCGCCACCTGCGTAACCCCCTGGAAAGTGTTACCCAAACCCGATTGCAGTATCTCCTTGAATGCCAAAGCCTCAGAAGCCGTACGGGCACCCATGGGCTCAAAAACCTCATAGCCCCGATTGATGGTACCTTTGTATCTTAAATCCCGTGCATCCAGGGAGCCCTCTCGTACCAGATAGTCTATAAGCTGATCCTTATCCTGGCTGGTAAGTTCATTATCCAGTGCACCCTGATCAACCTGCTTTGCCAGTAGTTCCGAAGTGTAACCTCTCATATCCGCCTTGATTTCCCGTCGCCGGAACCGTTGTCCAGCTAATGGTCCCCGAGCATCATCAAATCTCAAATAGCCCAGGTCATTTTCTTGGACCATAATTTCCATGGGAACACCGAATTTACGGACATAGTGAAATACCGAATGATGGAAACTTGGAAGACGCCATGCACCGTTATTAAAGTGCAGGCCCTCATCAAAATTACAGGTTTTCGTTTCACCCTGGTCATCCGTCATTTGAAAACCGGCACGGGAAGTCTGGCATCGCCCTCCAGCATAAGGACGCGCCTCCAAAATGCGGCAACTGTAGCCACGCTGAGTAAGCTCATAGGCAGCCGTCATCCCAGAAAGGCCAGCCCCTAATATCAATACGTTAGTACCCCCAGCGCGCCCCATTAGTTCCGGGGGAGCATTAGCCGCAGATGCTATACCCATACCCCAGCCATCAAGCGCCGATAGAACTGCCGAAACACCGCCAATGGCAGCAAAAGCCTCTAAAAATTCGCGCTTACTGACCATAAGAGGTTTATTACTTTTCTTATCGTTAGCCATTGGATGCCCCCACTCTTGTACTAATTTATAAAAAACAAAATAATTAAACTACTGGTCCTCTAGATCAAGCTCGACCTGAACGAAAACCTCATCGCCGACCCAATTAGTTGCAGGCCAGCCCACACCAAAATCTAGCCGCTTGATCTCAAAAGAACCCGACAGGTGTGCCCCTAGGTCTAATGTCTCAAAACTAAAATCCATGGTAACGGGCCTAGTTTCCCCGCGCAGGGTCAGTTGACCATGGGCCTGAAAAGTACCGTCACCAAACTCTTCTATTCGCTCAGATTCGAATCGAGACTCCGGGTATTTTTCCGGATAAAACCACTCTGCATCCAAAAGGGTCGAGTCTCGCTCCTGGTCACCAGAATTAACCGACTCCACCCGTACAACGCCCATGATTTTGCCATGGCCAGGGTTGTCTACATCAAAACTGACCGTAGCAGAAAAATCTTCAAATCGGCCCCGGAAAGCTGACCCTTCCTGAACACCGATAAAGCGCACTGAACTGGAATCATTCAGCAATTCCCACTCCGAAGCTAAAGTGAATGCAGCTAAAACGGTTACACCAAAAAATACTGATGTAAGCCATTTTATTTGCGAATTCATTGAGCGCTTAATCATATTTTTTTATTCCTTAATTAGCCTTAAATATTGTGGATTAGCTGATTTCTTTCGGAACAGTAATTATTATAGGGCATAGATCACCTGAAAGCCCTCTAACCAACCGGAAGCTCTGATGTTAACCCGCAAGATACCGATCATCTTATTATTTTTAACCCCTAGCCTGCCAAGTACTGTGTTTGCTCATCATTCTACGCGGGTATTTTACAATTACGATCAAGTCATTGAGATTGAAGGAACGGTCACATGGGTATTCTGGAAAAACCCTCATATTCGTTTCAATGTTACCCGCACAGATGGAGGTAACAACAAAGAAACCTGGGAATTAGAGGCAGGCTCAATGAATACACTTGACCGCTTCGGTATTGACGAAAATACAATTCAAATTGGTGACGTAATTCGAGTGGCGGGCCGACCGTCAAGTCATGGCTTAAATACAATTTATGTCAGCAATGTACTTTTCGAAAACGGCAATGAAGTGTCGCTGCAGGGCAGCCAAACATTCAGGTGGACCAATAAAGATACATCATTATCCCCTAAGATTTCTGGCAGTGAAGAAGAAATGGTATTACCCGACGTTAAGGGGATTTTCCGAGTCTGGATCCGGGGTCGGGGAGGAAGGCAGGAAAGTCTGCCATTTACCGCAACCGCATCAGAGAAAAGAGAGGCATGGAACCCTCTCACCGATGATCCTGCGTTACGCTGCATTCCTCCAGGTATGCCTTCCGCAATGAATAATCCTTACCCGATTGCCTTTGCGCCGGAAGATAATGCAATCATTCTGCACTTAGAAGAGTGGGACGGGCTTCGGACCATACATATGGACAGTGGTGCTATTGCAGATAATCAATCCAGCACACGCATGGGTTACTCGGTAGGGCACTGGGAAAAAAATACTCTCATCGTCTCCACAACAAATATCAACTATCCTTATTTCGATAGTATCGGGACACCGCAGAGCAAAACGGTTGAGATCTCGGAACATTTCACGTTGAGTGAAGATGACCGCCGTCTGGACTACCATATGATAATCACTGACCCTGAAACCTTCACCGCACCTGCTGAATTCACTCAGTATTACGTATGGGAACCGAGAGAGGAAATTAAATCCTACGAATGTACCTTAGCAGAGTAGCTTCAAATGCAAAATTAGAAAAAGTCCCTCCATTGACCATTAGGACTGCAAATTAAATCAGGCCAAGATAGTCTTTTTTAAAAAATCCTCATTTCATTCGTTCGACTAGCCATAGCGCTAAATCTGGAAACGAGATCAATAGTGCCAGTATCAGAAGTTCACCAATTACAAAAGGGAAAACACCTCGAAAAATTTCTTCCACCGGTACATCTGGAGCCACTCGACGCATAATAAATACATTGGCCCCGATGGGCGGTGTAATGAGTGCAACCTCAGCCATAATAACCACAAAAACACCGAACCAGACCGGATCAATACCGAGCTCAACAACAACGGGAAAAATGAATGGAATGGTAAGCACCAACATCCCTAAAACATCAAGCATTGCACCCATCACAAAGTAAAGTAGTACCAGCAAAACAAGAAAACCAACTCGGCCCAAATCAGCTGCAATGATGATTCCTACGAGTGCATCCGTTAAGCCGGTGACGGCGAGAAAACGGGCGACTACATAACCGCCAATGATAATAGTAAAAATCATGGCACTGATTAGCCCTGTGGTGCGCAATGCGGCTCCAATCGCAACTAAATTGAGTTTGCGTCGCACTAATGCAGCAACTAGCACTCCTGTACAACCTACCCCCGCTGCTTCCGTAGGCGTGAAAATCCCCGCATAAATCCCGCCAATAATCAGTATGAATAATCCGGCAACAGACCCGAACCGACTAGTAGACTGCAAACGTTCGCTCCAGCTTGTCCGGGGTCCTTTCGGGCCTAGTTTGGGATTCAAGACACAGCGGATAAGGATAATCGCAGAAAACATTAATGCTGTAATAACCCCCGGCACAATTCCCGCGATAAAGAGTGCGCCGATGGACGTTTCTGTCATAACCCCATAAAAAATAAAAATCAGGCTTGGAGGTATAAGGATTCCCAGGGTACCCGAAGCTGCCAGAACTCCCGTGGCCAGGCGTGAATCGTAGCCGTAACGGCGCATTTCAGGCATTACCATCGTTCCCATTGTGGCAACCGTAGCAATACTGGATCCTGTAACAGCACCAAATCCTCCGCACGCCAAGACCGAAGCAATTGCTAGGCCACCCGGCACCCTCCCCGCCCACTTTCGCAAGCCCTCATAAAGCTCGCTAGCAAACCCTGCCTGGTAAAAAAGCTGGCCCATTAATACAAAAAGCGGCACTGTAACAAAAATAAAATCACGTCCGTGCGCCCATGGAACCAGCGCTGCATGGGCCATAGTCGGAGCTGGCCCCTCAATTACCCATAGCCCGGCAACTCCTGTAAATGCCATTGCAAAAGCAATAGGCACACCAAAGGCAAGTAACACAAGCAAAAAAACTACGCCCGCAACACCTACAAATATCAAATCCATCGCCCCGAAGCGCCCTCCTCGTTAACTGAAAACATCGAGGGATTTACTAACAACCGCACCGATAACACGAGGCCACAGATAGCAAGAAACGCCATAAATGGCCAAAGTAATATATCCAGATCTTCGCCTGTCTCTTGGGTTACAAACATATACCGGGAAAAAAGAAAGGCTTGAGCCGTTAGTAACAAGAAGAATACAAACCCTGACAAAGCAGATAATACATCGGCAAAACTACGCCAACGCGGAGACATCCGTTCTTGGATAACTTGCACGCGCACGTAATAGCCCTGATCCCAAGCGTGAGGTAATGCAGAAAAAAGCGTTACTAGCAACAAAAGTCCGTTCACATCTCGGCCCCACTCCAATGGAGCGTTAAATGCGTACCGCAATACTACCTCTAGTGTTACCAGTACCAGCAGAGCAGGCAGCGCCCCGTAAACGCCGAACCTATAAAGCCACAAAGACACATGTGCTGAACAGCGGTTAAGGGTCTCGATAATCAAAAATCAATAATCCCTTGGATAGGAAAATTGGCGACCCGCTCATTAATCTGCTCATTGGTAAAATTAGCATATTCTGCAGCAAGCATTTCCATATCATCTACAGCAGCACGGGCAGGTAACCCTTCTGATTCGTATTGTGCGATATATCGTTCTTTCAACGGAGCAACTACCCTGCGCCAACGGACTAACTCATCTTCTTCCAATTCAAATATCTCCACATCTGACTCCTGTAGTGTAGCCATTGCGCGCTCATGCCCCAATCCACTGTAGTAATTTTGTACGGCCATCTGGCTTCGAATTCGAAGAAGTCTATAAAAAATCGCCTGCAAATCATCCGGCAAAATATCAAAAGTTCGATGATTCAAACAATAATGAAGAAGAATTACATTGATATCGACTCGTGTAAAATACAGTCCTACTTCGTGGAGCCGGTAAGCCACAATGTCTGAGGGAGATAGGGCAACCGCATCAAATATACCGCGCTGAAACGCTGGATAAATTTCAGCTGCTGCAATCGCGACAGGTCTGGCCCCAAGCTCGCGAAAAATGTCTGCTGTCAAACCAGCAGTGACGCGAATTTTGATATCACGCAAATCTTCAAGGCGTCGAATAGGTTTCCTTGAGATAAGGTTATAAGGACTTGTGCAGTCGCAGTGAGCAAAATAAACGCCCATCCGCTCAAACTCTTTCTTGAAATACTTCGGGTAAAGTTCTTCAAAGACAAGGCTTGCTACCTGAGGTTTTGAAAACAAAAACGGTAACTGTGGTGCATGCAGAAGCTTAAAGCTGCCAGGCTGATAGGTAATGTACGAATGCGTGTAGTCGGTGATTCCCGTTACAGCAGCCTTAAAACCGTCTAGAGGACCGTGAAGTAACCTGTCCGTGAATGGTTCTAACTGTAGACGCCCCGAAGTTTCCCGCTCAACAAGCTCAGCAAAAGGAATGAAAGCTTGAGTATAAAGGCCGTGAGTACTTGGAACATGAGAGGTGTAACGAAGAATGATAGGCTCTCTAGTCCGATCTTTTCGTCCTGCAATAAAAGGAGATACGGCGCCCAAACTCGCAAGTGAAACGAGAAGGTTGCGACGAGTAATAACGGTATTCTTACAAGCGTCCTTATTTGCCATGCGAGCAATCATAGGGCAAAAGCAAAACAGTGCGTACCATGCAGATAGATATCTACTGCCAGACTAAGCTCATCATGAGTAAAAATATCGCCTTATCAGTCTGTTTTATCTTTAGTGAATATCTCGGTGATTGTTCCTAAAGGCACAAGATCTTTACCCTTGAGTCCTGGAAAATCAGGCGCATAGCGATGACACTTGAATATTGAATTAAATGCGTCACCCATCTGGCCTGTAATGATCTCGTATACCCCGTGACTATTCCCTGTCCTGTCACCAATCGGATTAATATATTCCCATACAATTTCATCGTTCTCGGTTATTTCAAAAATATGGCCGTGTGCACCTGGACAGATAAGGGTATTACCATTTGGGAGCCGCTGAACGCCTGAAATATAACTACTGTAAAAAGAATTGGGCGTAGCTCCATTGAAGCTCCAAACAATCTGTTTGGAGACATTTTGAGACGCAGACCCCATACCGCCACCTACCTTGGAGCGCTCATAACCGGCAGTAATCTCAGGAATATACCTACCAAATTCCATGGGACCGTCATAAGGATCAATCTCAATTACTGAAGAAAAAGTTGTACCTGGCTGCCGGGCTCCATTATTAAAGATCAAAAAATTACCAATACCGGGCATTTGCGTTTCTATGGCTTGCGCCTCTCTGCTCGCAATCCACTGAATATCGTGAGAAAAGAATATTTGCTGGTGGCCATTGGAGGTAGACATACCTTCATTAGTCATTGATGGACATTCACCAGAGTCATATACACATGGATTACCCCACCGATAGATAAAATCGCCAGCACTCCCTGTCGCCAATGCAACGCTTCCCTCAGGATCTCCAGCTAGAAACGTTGCGCCGTGATCAATAACATAAAATTCACTAAAAACTGAATTATTAATCACTACATGATCAAGTGTTTCATTAAAGTCAAAAGAATTCATATGAATCCAGTCTCCGCTGACTCCTGCGCCGAAGTTTGGATCCAATTTTTCAGGATGCTCCTTAATCACGCCATAGTTTGATGAATCGGGATTCACGTCTTGCACTAAATGATCGGTAATGTTCCACTCCCAAATGATGTTTCCCTTTAAATCGATTTCTATTAGCCCATCCGGGCGCGATGCGTAATTTTCCCTGAGCCCAGGATCAACACCTAACCTGATAGCTTCCTCATGGCTAATTTCACGGGAAGTGGTATACATAATGGTTTTTTCGTTTAATTTAGGATTCCATATCATTCGGAAATCGTGATGTGCAGAATAGCCCTCCCTAGGATTCTCGTATTCCCAAACCACTTCACCATCCCAATCTACAATCTGAAAAAGTCCTGCTTTTAGCGCCAAAGGAGTTTGGCCATTGGGAGACCCATATGTTCTGAGCAGGGTTCCATCTTCTAGAAAACGGGCATGCTCTCTTGCATCTGGACGCACCCAGGACTCAGGGTATGGCCACATATTCACCACTTGTCCGTGCATATCTATGAGATAGGTATTCCTCCCAAGCATGGGACTGAATAAAGTGTAACCCTCGTACGCCCCGGAAGGATCATACTGAATAAGCTCTGTTGGTCCCTGAAATACCTCGTAAGCAGAAACAGCAATCCCAATACAAAGAAAAATTCCTGGTACCACAAAACATTTTTTAATTATTTTCATGTCTATCTTGTTACGCTTCTCGGTAAAAATTTTGGTAAAGTCTAACTAGACTATATCCAGTTATTGTATACACAGCGTATCACGCAACCCTAAGACTGGGGACAATGCCTGTAAAAAAAGAATAAACTAGTGTTCTCCTGGTTTTGTATAATCTCCGCAGCAATCAATGATAAACCTGTACGTAAGACCTGAAGCGATGAACGGCATTTGACCATGAAGTGCAGTCGTATTCTGTTTAAGACCCTGCTAACTCTGAGCCTCTTTTCAACCGCCTTTGCACATCATAGCGGCTCAGTATTTGATCGGGACCGAGTTATAGCAGTGGAAGGTTTTATCAGTCAGTTCCACTGGGGCAACCCGCATGTTTATATCTACGTGGAAGCACAAACTGATTTAGGTAATTTTGTAGAGTGGGAAATTGAAACCGATGCAACGCCGATTCTATCCCGCAGCGGATGGGCACACGATACTCTACAAACAGGTGACCCTGTCGTCGTTCGCATGAACCCGGTTCATGACACCCGGCGTACCCACGCTCGCTTGGTGTCACTTTCTAAGCAAGATGGTTCAATATGGTCAGCGCGATCTTCTTTTGCAGGAAGCACTAGCGATTTAAGTGCAACTGAAAAGACTGACAACATATCTGGTACCTGGGCGACACCTTTGGCAACGAACGCACACCTATGGTTCCTAAGAGATAATATGAGAAAACTAACAACTCAAGGAGCAGAAATACAGGCAGCCTACGATATTACTTCTGACAGCCCGGCAGGAAAATGTATTGCGTACCCTACACCCACCTTTCTCGGTGTCCCCTACCTCAACGAGATTAAAATCCTCGATGACCGAATTGTGATTAGGGGCGAGCTCTACAATACAGAACGTACTATATATACAGACGGCCGGGATCATCCCGAGGACGGAAAGCCAACAAATCAAGGTCACTCAATCGGGCGCTGGGAGAATGATGTACTCATAGTTGAGACTGCACTACTAGAAGAACACCGCTCTTCATTGATCGACGGATCGCCGATGGGGATACGACGCCGGATTACAGAGAAATTTCGCTTGGGTCCCGATCAGACGCGACTATTGATCGATTTTCGCGTAGAAGATCCAGATTATTTAGCGGAGCCTTTTCAGGGAACCCTAGAGTGGGTCCACATGCCGCAACTAGAAATAATTGGCATCGACTGCGACCCAGAAGTATCAACGCGGGCTTGGGGTAGTAGGTAAAATTTGGTGGAGCCGAGGAGAATCGAACTCCCGACCTTCGCATTGCGAACGCGACGCTCTCCCATCTGAGCTACGGCCCCACAATTAGGCCCTACAGGATCTACACAGTCATTCGAAACGGCCCAGCGTGGATCCATCCTCCAGTTTGGCGCCAATAAATAAGGCGGCCTTACCGCCATTGCGCATTGGAAAGCCTCGTACAGTCACCGATTGCCCAGGCACAAAACTATTTGGCCGCCAACCAGATCGATAGAGACGATTTGGGACCCCACCTTCTACACTCCACTCTTCCAGTTCGCCATCCCTGCTCTCAACTGAGATCTGAATCCAGATATGTGGGTTTGTCCACTGAAACTCAACAATTTTCCCGACAAGGTCTACGCTTTCATTCCGGTCAAACATAGAGGCCGCATGATGCGCACTTACTGGGAGTGTAAAAATTATCAACCATAATGCATACAGAGACAATATAGAGCGCCGGATATTCAATTTTCTCACTCCAATCTACTTATCTTTAGAAACAAAAGACATGTCATAACTGATCAAGAACGTTACCGTCTGTATCCAGGGTTAAAGTTCTCCCCAGCGAATCAACAGGATTTCTATTGTTTTCTGCGCAAGCGAACTCGAGCATCCATGTACCTGGCTCTAGCCGCCTATACTCTATGGCAACATGCCAAGGTTCATTAAGGGCCACCGGGTCCTCAATCATAAAGCGAGCCTCCATGAGGTCTCCCGATTTTCGCCGAATCCGGGTTGTAACTTTTGCCTGTTCGCTCAAAACAATCCCTGTCCTGTCTAAAATCGTATCGCCATCACCCTTGAGGCCAACGGTCTTAACAACTAATGTATCGCCCTCCCAATGTCCTACCGACCAGCCTGTATATGTTGACCAACGATCATTATCAACCGGGTGGTTCCGGCCATCGGTATATATACGCATGGTATTTGGGCCATCTTCTGTCAGTATCCAGACCTGCTCAGGTCGCACTACAAACTCGATTCCACCAGGTAAATTCATCATACGGAGAAAACCAGCGGGTATTCCGCATGTCGTGATCGGATCTGGAAATTGCCCCAAACGTACCAATTCCCGATTGCGTGCGTATTTTGCTTCCCATTCATCATTGTATGGTGGGTATTCACGTGTACCTGGTGTATTTGAGCTACCGCCGGGGGGGTCAACGGTCGCCTGATCAAAGACAGTGTTACTCGTCATCTGCCAGGGGCCAGCCCAATCTGGAAGATCTCCCCATCCTGGTAACTGGTCATCTATTTTTTGTGCGCACGCCAAAGACCCAAAAATCATTACTAAGAAACCGCACAGTGCAGATAGTTTTTTGAAACTTTTTGTTAAGCCAAACAATATATTCTTTCCTACCACGCTACGATGGAGCCATTATAGTTCATAATTTGATTATTATGACCCTCATCAATCCGGGCAATAATAGCAGCCATACCGGCTACGCTCTCAGCAGGGGAATTGGCCCGCGGAACTAGGTTTGGCCGATTCTGTCGCAACATATCTGTCGTTACCAAACCAGGCGCAATCAGGACTACCATAATACCCCTTTCCCCTAGTGCAGCCCCGGCTTTACGCATAGCCATATTAAGAGCTGCCTTACTAATGCTATAGAAGGCCCCACCTGTAGAAACCTGATCTCCAGATACTGAACCAGCGCCACTTGTAATAGAAACAATCTTTTTGTGCCGACTCGCAGCAACATGCTCTGTGAAAGCCGCAATCATCTGCATCGGTGCCAAAACATTTACAGCCATCACATCATGAAATGTCTGTGGATCTAGGGAGCCTAGATTCTGCTCTTTTATACCACCGTAAATTCCTGCATTGTTAATCAGAAGATCGACTGGTGTCCCAATATAATCTGCAGCCAAGGCCTTCACGCGATCCTCATCTGTAACATCAAGTTGCTCTATTACTAAATTATCCCAACCCTCTCCTAGACGCTGAAGGTCATCTGCGCTACCAGGTGATCGAGTCGTGGCCAAAACATTCCACCCCTCAGCGAGATAGTGCTCAACAAAAGCCAGTCCTATGCCCCGATTAGATCCTGTTATCAGAACCGTTGGTTGCTGAGGATCTATCCAAGAGGCTTGCCCAACACTTAAGGTCAATAATGCAGTAACAATAGACCCGCAAAGAAACAGCCTACGAAGGCATACATCTAGGAATTCTGAGGTCACAGCAGTTCTCCCTGGTCAATATCCTCTACAACAGAAATAACATCGAATCCAATCTAAAAAAACTAAAAATCTGGGTCCCAGTTAACAACCAAAAAACCACCGCTAATATCCACTTCGCAAACTATCTCTTCCAACACAAACGGTATTAACCGCTCTCGATCACCAGCTATCACCATGACATCATGGACGCCTGTTGAAAATAGATAATCAATATGCCCAAGCGATTGCCCGGCAATTGCGCGAACTTCTAGCCCTTCAAGGTCCGCCCAATAGTATTCACCCGGGCCGCAGGGCGGTAATGAATCTCGTTCAACTGCAATCTCAGCACCCACCAGCCTAAGAGCACTATCCCTGTCATCGGTTCCCTGAACCTTGACTAAAACACTCTTCCCTCTGCATTCATTGCCCTCTAGGATCACGTGCTGATCAATATCATTTAGACGCAATATCCAAGTATCAAAATTAACAATATTCTCTCGGGGCTTTGTATGGGAATAGACCCTGATCCAACCCTTCACGCCTGCTGCACCAGATACCTGACCAAGGATGATCAATTTAGAAGGCACCCCGCTCACCGCGGAATCACCAGCCCAAGCACTCCTCTCAGGCAACCTCAGCGGCACTAAATTCCTTAATCAGCGTCGCTACACGATCAGAAGGCTTTGCTCCCTGCGAAAGCCAATATTGGACCCGATCAAGATTGATCTTAAGTTTTGTTTCGCCCCCTGTTGCAATAGGGTTAAAGAAGCCTAGTCGTTC